>Ga0302248_1001857_pt1 | contig 14162 bp, 11 predicted proteins | sample AAG_UR_Leu_MG_FD_193528 | JGI IMG/M metagenome (GOLD analysis project Ga0302248, IMG submission 193528) | Enriched activated sludge microbial communities from anaerobic digester in WTTP, New Holstein, Wisconsin, United States - AAG_UR_Leu | ecosystem: Engineered > Bioreactor > Anaerobic >... | reverse complement strand
TAATTACCCTCTTTTCAGTTCTTACGTTTTTACTTTAAAATTCTTCAGCGCGGCCAGCCGTCCATCGACCACTTCACCGCGGCAGTTACATGAAACGACATTGAGGTTTGTGCCGCAGTGCGGACACAGCCCCCGGCATCCCTCGTCACACAGAACCTTCATCGGCGCCTGCAGAATGATCTGTTCGCCCACTACAGGCGCCAGATCGATAAAATCTCCGCTGTAGTAGCTTGTTTCCAGCTCTTCGGCGGTCAGCTCCAGATCCGGGACGGTCTGTGGTTTTGCCGGCACCATCGTATAGGCGAAATCGCCGCCGATGGAAACCATCGCCGGTTCCAGACAGCGGCTGCATTCCTGGCTGATTTGTGCTTCCAGCTCCCCGCGGATATAAACAGTTTCGCCGGATTTGGTTACCAGACAGCGGACTTCCGCCCTCACCAGTAAAAAATCGGGCAATTCCTCCTCGGGAAAGTGGCGGCCAAGCCACTGGTCGTCGGGTGAAAAAGTAATTCTCAGCCCTTCTTCGGGAAGAATCAACAAATTGATTTTCAAAGAATCGGACATGAGCCCCAACTGTCATAAAATTATTTAAGCCCGACGCATCAAGCGGCGAAGTTAATGATAAAATCACGTAATTGTCAAGCAGATTTTGACCAAAGAAGCGCAAATGCTCCTTGACAAATGAGGACCTGAAGCCCTATAAGATCCGAAAAAATAAGGGATATATCATGACAGCAAAGATCCGCACCCGCTTCGCCCCCTCCCCAACCGGCTACCTGCACATCGGAGGAGCAAGAACAGCTCTTTTTAACTGGCTTTTTACCCGTCACCATGGCGGTGAGTTTGTTCTGAGAATCGAAGACACCGACCAACAGCGCTCCACCGACGAATCAACCAAAGCCATCCTTGACGCCATGGCCTGGCTGGGGCTTTCCTGGGATGAAGGACCGTATTTTCAGGCACAGCGTGTAGACATCCACCGTGAAATGGTCCAAAAACTCATTGGCGAAGGCAGGGCCTACTACTGCACCTGCACACCTGAAGAGCTGGAAAACAAAAGAAATGCGGCGCTGGCCGAAGGCAGAAAACCCAAATACGATGGCACCTGCCGTGACCGGGGTCTGAAAAAATCACCCGGGAGCGTTGTGCGCTTCCGCGGCACGGAGACGGGCGTCACTATTGTGGAAGATCTCATCAAAGGCAACATCGTTTTCAATAATGAAGAACTCGACGATTTGATCATTGAACGGGGCGACGGCTACCCTACCTACAACTTCGCCGTTGTCGTCGATGACGCCATGATGAACATCACCCACGTCATTCGCGGCGACGACCACGTCAACAACACCCCCCGGCAGATTCTCCTGTATCGTGCGCTGGGCTTCGACGTCCCCAAATTCGCACACGTCCCGATGATTCTGGGGCCGGACAAGGCGCGCCTGAGCAAAAGGCACGGAGCCACATCGGTAATGGCCTACAAAGAAATGGGCTACCTGCCGGAGGCACTGGTAAACTATCTGGTGCGTCTGGGCTGGTCGCACGGTGATCAGGAAATATTTTCCCCCGCCGAACTGATTGAACTTTTTGATTTTTCGTCTGTAGGTAAATCACCTTCGGTATTCAATCCTGAAAAGCTGCTGTGGCTGAACGCTCATTATATAAAGGAAGCACCACCGTCACGTCTTTTTGACGACATGACGACACTGTGGCCTTCATCAATCGACACAAGCGACAGGGACTTCACACAAAAAGTGATTTCCGACCTCCAGACGCGTGTAAAAACTCTGCTGGAACTGGCCGGAGCGGCAGACTTTTACTTTACGGACAAACTTCAATATGACGCGGAAGCGTCCGGCAAATTTCTCACACCGGAAATTCTGCCTCATTTAAAAGAACTGGCCGGACGGATTTCGTCCTTGGACAACTTCGGCAAAGAGGGACTGGAAGCCTTCCTGAAGGCCTTCATTGAAGAGAAGGCGATTAAATTCAAAGTCATCGCCCAGCCTCTGCGCCTGGCACTTACCGGAAAAACAGTCAGCCCAGGCATCGACGAAGTCATGGCTACACTGGGGAAAAAGCGGGTGGCACAAAGGCTTGAAGACGCGGTAAAATTCATCGAAGCACAAGGCTGAAACCTTCGTAACAGAGCTGCTCGCGGCTACTGCGCCTGGCAGAAAATTGACGACTTCCCGAAACAACCCACAGAAAAAGCATGCACAGCCGGCCGGGCATTTTATCTTGACAATTTGTCCTCCATTGACTAGGAGTGGCACTTAGCTTTTGTCTTCGCGAAAGGGTCAAGCTAGGCCGTAGCGGCAAAACACCCGCTACCTCCGCCGATCCCAACACGTCAAAAGGTCCCATCGTCTAGCGGTTAGGACGCCGGCCTCTCACGCCGGTAACCCGGGTTCGAATCCCGGTGGGACTACCAGTTAAATCAAAAATGTCATGCGATGACATTTCCCTGACAAATCCATCCTTCGACAAGGAACATGCCCTTCGACAAGCCCGGGATGAACGGGACATCAGTGGTTGCGCTTCGCGCTATATTACCGTTCGTGCCCAGCCCTTCACTTACCGTTCATGCTGAGCCTGTCGAAGCACCCTTCAGCCTTAACCACGAGCCATGAACTATTATTCTCCACCTCCGGCCTGCTAAAGCAGGCCACCTCCGCCGGCGGAGGACACGAAGGGCGCGTTTCGCGCTTTATTACCGTTCATGCTGAGCCCTTCACTGACCGTTCATGCTCGGCCTGTCGAAGCATCCTTTAGCCTCTGGCCTTTAGCCACGTGCCATTGACCATCCACCATAACTCTTTGTGCCTGCAGGCGGGGAATGACAAAAACCTCACCCGGCCGGCACGTTCAGTCCCTTACGGTAAAGGTATAACGGCCGGTGATACGGTACTCGCCAGGGTTGTAGCGGTAAAACGCGCGCGCTTCGTATCTTCCCGGCCCCGGAGAGCGGAAGGTCATCACTCCATCTCCGCGCTGCGGGATGTATTGATAATCTCCCGCATCTGTGTTTCTCGAGCCGACAGGCACGATACATATCCAATCCCTGGAGCCTCCCGGAGCCCGGTAGTAGTTCACCCGTATTTCTTCGCCGCTACTGTACACCTTCCTGTCGGTCATGATGATTTGTCCGTGCTCGCCGGTCCCTCTCGTGTTTTCCCCATAAACCCCGTCCCGACCGTCTTCCCTCTCGTCTTCCTCATAAATTCCCATATCTGTTCGGGAGGCCTGTTTCGACGAGCCGCCACTAAGTGAGCAATAACCGATCATCAAAAGAAGCAAAACCAGCAAAACGGCGGCGCCCACGGCAAAAATTTTCAGCAAGGGGATTTTCCCGCCCGGCCTGCCCGACCCGGCTACCGGCGTTGGAGCTTTGGGTTTGAAAATACTTAGTTTAAATTTCCAGCCCTGCCCTGCGGCGATATTCTTCACAACCTCTCTTAATTTTCCGTATTCAAATCCATACTTTCCACCAAACAGTAATTCTCCATGAACACCCTTGCCGACCTCGATGCCCTTTTGCTTTGTTTTTTCTGTAAAGACACCCGCTTGCATTCCCGACGAACTCTCCACCATCTTTTCCCAGAAAACCAATTGTCTGGTCGCCGGTTCGAGTATTGCCCAAGCGTCATATTTTATCTTCACACGTTGCAGGGGCGAAGAGGCTCCCGTATCGGACGAAAATTCAAAGCACCCCGGAGCTGTCTGGCGGACAGAGAGAAATTCGCTGTTTAAGGCCAAAAGCTCTTCCGCGATGGGCGATTGATCCGCCGCCGGCGCTTCTCCTCCTTCCATTCGGGTGCCGCAGTTGGTGCAAAATGCGGCATCCGTTTCATTGTCTGCCCCGCAGGAGGGGCATTTCCTGCCCGTCGCCTGTTGAAGGCTTTGTCCGCAATTTGAGCAAAACATGGCATCGGGCTTATTATTTCCTCCGCATGCGGCACATTTCTTCATTTCGCACCTCCGTTATCTGAACAATTTTAAGGGACAGTCTCCTGCCAAATATCTGTGATAAACCTGGGAAAGTTCCCACAGGAAATAACATAGCGCCGACATGGCAACAATAACTACTAAATGTCGTCTCTTCGGGGAAATTTTGCCCCAACCGCGAGTGATTGTCAATAATGAGAATGTCTTCGTTATTGTTTTAAATATGCAAAATAATCCGCATAATTGGCTGCTCTTTATAATTAACAGACGAAGGCCACGCTTCGCGCTTTATTGCCATTCGCGCCCGGCTTTAATAACCGTTCGTGCCGAGCTTTTATTGCCGTTCATGATCGGCCTATCGAAACATCCTTTTGCCTTAACCACGAGCCATGAACTATTATTCTCCACCTCCGGCCTGCTAAAGCAGGCCACCTCCGCCAGCGGAGGACACGAAGTGGTTGCGCTTCACGCTTTGATCTTATTTTCCGGTCCCGACGATCCGCGTCCTCTCCGATGCGGGTGACGCTAAGAGGATAAATAATTAAACAAAAACGAACCTCTTGTGTCCCCCTTTGGAGACTGTGTCGTAATTACTTTTTTGTCATTCCGTGCAAGCGAAGCGCGACACGGAATCCAGTATTTTCAGCATGTTCTGGATGCCGGTTTTCACCGGCATGACGATGTTGACGGCTTCTTTACGATTGCGACACAGTCTCCGGCGGCGGAGGACAAGAAGAGTGAGCCTCGCGCTTTATTACCGTTCGTGCTGAGTTTTTATTGCCGTTCATGATCGGCCTGCCGAAACATCCTTTAGCCTTTATCCTATCCCCCCAAATTCTCTTTTATGAGACCAAAGAATCATGATAAAATGCGCACAATAATAAATTAAGGAGGATATATGGTAAAAAACAAAAAACTACTTCCGGCTGCATTGTTAACGAGTATTTTTCTGGCCGCCTGCAGCAGCGGTGGAGGAGGGTTTTTCGGCGGAGGCGGGAATGCAGAGCCGCCGAAATGGCAAGCCGGTTCCCCGAACGCCAATGTATTGGACTCTAACGTCTATGTCAAATCCGAGCTGAACAAACAAGGCACTGTTTACTGCGTTGCCGTACCCCAGGGAGATCCGGAACCATCTCCCGGCCAGGTCAAAAACGGTGAAGACGCAAATGATGATCCCGCATTTAGCGGTTTTGCCCCGACAGACAACGATAATTTTTCCAGTTTGAAAATAATCGGGCTTACCTACTCCACTCACTACGATGTCTATTGCGTGGCTGAGGACACGACATCTAGGCTGCAGGCAGCCGCAACTAAAATAGAGATCTCCACCAATGAACGCAATACTCTTTTTGTCTCTGACAGCAGTGGCGATGACGCAAATGACGGCAGCATCGAGCACCCCAAAAAAACGATCGGCGCTGCGGCAGCCGCGCCCACACCCGGCATCATCCGTATTTCTGTTTCCGCCGGCACCTACAATGAGAGCGTCACGATAGGTAACGGCCGTTCTCTCTACGGCGGCTTTTCCGCGACCGACTGGAGCGACAGCAATGTCGTCAATAGAAACAACAGCAAATACAAGACGTCCATAGAAGGAAACGATAGCTGTGCTGTTACATTCACGGGGTCACCGGCCAGTTCGAGCGGCTGGAGGCTCCAGGGCTTTGTCATTGAATCGAAACATTCCGATATTTCCCGTGGTGTATGCGTGAACATCGATGCTGGCAAATTGTTGATTGACAACAACACCATAAAGGGAGGCAGTGGAAGTACCCAGTCGGCAGGTATTTATATTGACAACATCGCATCCAATACGAATATTTTTGATAACGACATCAACGGAGGCACGTCGAGCGGCGGGCATGGCGTCGGCAATTCCACCGGAATTTTTATCAAAGAGGCAGGCACTCAGGCTATTTATGATAATTCAATCAATGGCGGCAGTGGCAATGCAAGCTCAAGAGGCATACTAATTCAGTACCCTCTGAGCTCAGATTCTAAAATTTACCGTAACAACATCAGCAGCGGATCATCAAGTAGCATTTCGTATGGTATTGATCTTAGAAATACTCAGAATGGCTCATCACTTGAAGTTGTTATTCACGGAAATTACATCACCAGCAATACAAATGGCTTCTCATATGGTATTAATGCATCTAGTTCGGATCCCCTCGCGAAAGCCCAGCCGCGGATTTTTAATAATGTCATGGAGATAACTCAAGCGGGAATAGATGCATACGCCATGTCTTTCGATTTCGTTTCCGGCACTCCTCTGGTCTATAACAACACCATTATCGTAAGGAGCGTAAGCACATCCGGCGATGCCTATGGCATTTTCGCTAATTCGCATCATAATGTTGACCGGCCAACCAACGCGGACATTAAAAACAATATCTTTGTTTGCCAGCCAGAGTCAGGTAGGACCATTTCCGCTATACGGGAATGTGACTCGCCGAAATGTGCATCCGTCAATATACAAAATAATAGCTTTTTCGGTTGTACATATATTTTTAATTCTGGCTCAAACTTATTGGAAACAATCAATGAATTGAATACTTTTCGCCCAGGCAGCACAGGGAATATCATTGTCGACCCTCTTCTTTCCGCAAGTCCCGAATACGACCTGACTGCCGCGAGTCCCACAGCCGTTACCCAAGGAGGCCAAGACCTCTCTGGAGTGTTATCCTTTCCGGAAAACATCAGCGGCGACTCGAAAATTGACAAGAGAGGCACGGCACGCACCGCGCCCTGGTCAATGGGCGCATACGAACGCGACTAGAGCCGTCAACCAGTTAATCAACACATTCGCCTGCACGCCCGGGATTATTCCCGGGCGTTTTTCTTCCTCCCCCTGATTTGCGCCACTTTAGACAACTTCACCAAACCCCTCCAAGTCACCCTTCATCTAACCCTCTAATCCTCTTCTGACTACGAACCATGAGATATTTACACATTATTTTCTGGATACCGGCCTTCGCCGGTATGACGATGTTGACGGCTTTTGACGATTGCGACACAGTCTCCGGCGGCGGAGGACAAGAAAAGTGAGCTTCGCGCATTATTGCCGTCCGTGCTGAGCTTTTATTGCCGTTCATGCTGAGCCTGTCGAAGCATCCTTTAGCCTCTGGCCTTTAGCCTTTACCCACGTGCCATTGACCATCCACCATTTTCATCCTACTCAAAAAATAGTCCTGACTATTTTACAATTTAATAAAAAATGGCCATAAGGCTATCGCTTTTTCACCAATAATAAAGAAAAAATCCTCATCGCTCCCGCCCGGCAGTGGCTGGCCGGATTACCCTAAACCGCGGATGCCCGGCAGAACCTCTTCTCATGGCCATATTTCCTACATAACACACGACACACAGCCCCCGGTCATGATCGTTGCTGTTCCCAAAATATCAATTGACAACAAATACAAAAATGATAATTTCATCTTCAGCGCCGCCGAGAAATTTCACTAAATTCCATCGGTACGTTTCTTACAATTAATTCTAAAACCCACGCGACGCATTTAAACAGCTCTTTGTCGGTTATTGGGAGTTTTTTAACATTCTCACAACCTTACGGAGGTGCTTTATGCGGTCTGAAAAATCTTTCTTTTACATGTCGATTTTAGCCCTGTTTTTAACCTTTAACCTGCTTTCCTGCGGCAGCAGCAGTGACATCGGGGTAGTGCTGAGCTCAGCTAAAGAAATTACTGCCTTTTCTTTCACTGCTGGCAACAACCCGGAATTAACCGAAGACGCCGTGGGAATCATTGACGGCACAAATATTACCGTTTTAGTGCCCCACGGAACTGACGTTACTGCTCTCATCGCCACTTTCGCTACCACGGGCGTTTCTGTGACTGTCGATGGAACCCCTCAGGCAAACGGGACAACAGCAATAGACTTCACCAACCCAGTTACTTATCGCGTCCGCGCGGAAGACAACACAACACGGGACTATATTGTAACGGTCATCCTCGTAACCAAACTGACGCTTAACCCTGTAGGGGATTTCTACATCAACCGTACCTACTATACGGATAACGATCCGTTTACTATTGGGGGGCACGGTATTGATTCTGTCGGAAATTCTGCGAGTGGCTCTACCGGAAGCGCAACGGACCCATCAGGTTCAGATGCTTATCTCAATGTATGGAAACTTATTTATAATTTCAACATTGTGGCGCTCAGCGGCAGGACAGTTCACAGAGCTTATTTCCGCGTGTATCTCCATGATATCACGGGTTCACCGGAAAACGCTGTTCTGGAAAATATCTACTACGGCGACACTGATGGGTTCCCCAGCGAGCCTCGAAATTTAGCAAATGAATTCGGCGGATATATTGAGTCCCCGTCCATAACCGACACTCCGGCCGCTAACAGCGTGGGCTGGGTGGAATTTGATGTCACGGCAAAACTGCAGGCTGATGTTGACGCGGACAGGAAGAACTCTCAATTCCGTTTAACCCACGAAAACAACATGGATCTGCTCGATTTCTATTGCGGTTGGCGTATGGTGGACAATACTGATAATAAACCTGAACTGGTTGTTCTTTATGACTAACATTAGAAATCAGAAAAAATAAAACAATTCCACAGCGCCCGGGATTATTCCCGGGCGTTTTTCTTCCTCCCCCTGATTTGCGACACTTTAGACAACTTCACAAAATCCCTCCAAATCACCCTTCATCTAACCCGCCAATCCTCTAAACTTCTAATCATCTAATCTGCCAACCCTCCACCTCCGCCGCCCCCCTTCGACAAGCTCAGGGCAGGCTTCGACAGGCTCAGGACGAGCGGGGGTTTTTAATACGTTGCCGTTGAACCACGAACTACCAGCTACGAGCCACGAGCTATGAGCTAATCCTCTACCCCTCAAATCATCTAAACTGCTAATCATCTAATCCTCCGGTCGCTCGGCCTGTCGAAGCATCCTTTAGCCTTTAGCCTTTGTCCTTTAGCCACGAGCTAATCGCCAGCCACCATTCATCTAACCCTCCAACCCTCTAAACCTCTTCCAACTAACGTCACCATTGAGGCGACAGGAGGAAAGCCGGGTCAGACGGTGTACAGGGCGCAGGAAGCGGAAAGCCCCGAGCCTGCGGAAAGAAACAGGATGCGGTCGTTTTTCTTCAAAAGATCTCCCCCTGCCAGATGATGATAGCTCACCATGAGTGTGGAGGTGTGGGCGTCACCGTACTGGTCATAAAGATCGATGACCCTGGCCTTACCGTTCAAACCGGCGGCCTCGGCAATCCGCCGGCCCAATCCCTTGATCTGCTGGGAGACGACGACATAATCAATAGCTTCAGCATTCATCCGGCCGGATTGAAACAACTCCAGAAGCATCTCAGAAGCAAAGGCGATTAATCGATCGGTATAGTCTTCTTCCATCTCGAAATTCATCGAGCTCCGGCTGATCAAACCGTTGGCCATCAAATCCACATTTGCGGAAAAACCGAAACTGCCGTTTGACGAGGTTTTAAAATGAAAACCGGAAAAACCCTGTCCGTCGCCTTCGGCAAAAGCCAGCAGGGCGGCCGCGGCCATTGTGGAAAAGGGAAAATCCCGGTGAGGGGTTCGTGAAGGATGAATATCCCCGCCGACCACCAGCGCGTGTCGGGCGCGGCCTGTCTTAAAAAAGGATTCGGCTACTCGAACCGCCGTGAGAAACCCGCCCGGCCCGTCGTTAATATCAAAGGAAAGGGTGGTGTGATCCAGACTGCCGCGGCGGACCGGGTCCGGGTTCAGGCCCGCCTGCTTCTGGATCAGGGGCGCCATGGCCGGCTCTATGATGTTGTCGTCCCGGAAAACGCCGACATTGATCAGCAGATCGACTTCCGAGATGCTCATGCCGCACTGGGCCAGACAGTTTTTTGCCGCAAACGCCGCCATGCCCACCGAGCTTGGGGGACCGTCAGGCGACGCGAAGGACGCCTTAAGAACGGTACCCATAACACGCCTCCAGTTTGCCTATTCTGGCCGCAACAAAACCAATGACCATGCCCGACGCCAGCGCCAGAAAAAAGATTTTGGAGTTCTTTTTCAACCGTTTGTTTTCCAGGTGGTCATGCAGGACGACAAAGTGTGATGTTGATGCGGTATTCCCGTATCGGTCAATGCTGATGAGAGCCTCGGGCAGTACCTGCAGATGCTTTTCGCACAGAGCCAAAGCTGCTTCAATCGCGCGTGTGGAGGTCTGGTGCGGAATGACATAATCAAAATCACGCCCGGTAATCTGATGTTTTTTCATTACAAATTTCAGGATTCTCGGCAGGCGAAGAATCGCCTCCTGGTGAATATCCACCGCACGGGCATACATGGCCAGTCCGGGATTTTCATTACTGGGCATCGCCAGGCACAGATCCGCAAACTCCGCCAGCGTCACGAAATCGGCAAATTCAATGCCCTCGTTCTCGTCCTCTGCCCGATCCATCATCAGCGCCACGCCGGAATCGCCGACGGTCAGGGACGCAAACTGAAGATCAATCGTTTCTTTAATCTCGCGGACGGCCGTGTCGGCAATCGGGGTGATGCATTCACCACTTACAATCAGGCCGTTGCGGACGGCGCCGGTTTGTATCATGTTGTTAAGAATATGCACGGCGGTGAGCATTCCCGCGCAGGCGTTGGTCATGCAGAAACTCATGGCGTCCGGCCGCAATCCCAGGCTTTTTTTCAAAAATTTGCTCAGATCCGGCTTCATCCAGAGATTTAGCCCGCCCTTGAAGTGGCTGATGGAGGCGCAAATGAGCACATCGATCTGTTCGGGGCTGTATCGGGATTTTTTCAGACAGTCTAAAGCGGCGGCCATGGCAATAGTGTAGGAATCCTGCGCGTCGGAGCGCCAGCGCCGGTCTTTGACGCCGGTAAGAAATTCCAAATCGAAAAGAGGCTTGACGGGCATCCGGTCAATGAGCTCTTCCGTAGAAACAATCCGGTCGGGGAAAAAAACTCCCAGACTTTCAAACTGTGCTTTAATCATGCTGCCGATCACCATTTTCCGGAAACGCAAATTTGTGCCGGGGCGTATCGAAGTTTTATCTGCCTGTCAAGTCAATCTTGAAATCTCTAACCTCACCGGCAGATTAGAATTGCCCTTCCATCCGGTCTCGTTTACACGGCAATCGAACCATTGAGGGAAGTTATCATGACTTGTCCCTATTATGACTGTTATGAAACAAGAAACGAACCTCTGATGTCCCCCTTCGGAGACTGTGTCGTAATTACTTTTTGATCATTCCGTGCAAGCAAAGCACGACTTTGAGCCTGACCCGTGCTTGACACGGGGGAATCCAGTATTTTCAGCATGTTCTGGATACCGGCCTTCGCCGGTATGACGATGTTGACGGCTTTTGACGATTGCGACACAGTCGCCGGAGGACACGAAGGGGGCGCTTCGCGCTCTAATACCCGTTCGTGGTAAGCTTTTACTGACCGTTCGTGGTGAGCCTGTCGAACCATCCTTTAGCCTTTAGCCTTTTGCCTTTAGCCTTTTGCCTTTAGCCTTTATCCTCTAGCCTCTACCCTTCAAATCCTCTAAACTTCTAACCCTCTAATCCTCCGGTCGCTCGGCCTGTCGAAGCATCCTTTAGCCTTTAGCCTTTAGCCTTTGTCCTTTAACCACCCACCATCAACTAACTGAGTACATCGGCTTGTTTTCATTGAGGTTCAGCCAGCCTTTGGCTATACGGTAAATAATCCAGATCGCATTGACAAGCAAAACGACGAAACCTACAATGACAAATGCCAAGATCACACCCAAGACAGCCCACAGCAGGCCGAACCAGAAGGTTCGCATCTGCCAGCGGAAATGGCTTTCTAAAACAGTCCCGGCCATCTCGTCTTTCTTTATATAGTTTATGATGATGGCAAAAATAGAAGTGACACCTACTAAAAACGATGCTGCATAGAGAGCGTAAATAATCATGGTCAGTTTTTTTGCCTCATTGAATTTTTCATCTGCGCGTATGTTTTCTTCCATGCTCATTCCACCCTTATGGCGAATATTTTATGACCGGACACGGCAGGCCCTGATGATAGTCGGTATTTTCGTCTTGCAGCTCGGCAATTTTGCGACCCGAGTCTCATCCTTTTGCAAAAATATCCCAGTAGCCCTTGATGAAAACGAGGACGATAATCAGCGGCAATATATATGTCACATAAAATCTGGCACGGCGGGGAAACTTAACTCCCTTTCCCGTGTTGGCCTCCGCGATAAAGTTTTTCCAGCCCCAGCCGTAGCGGCTTGTGCAAAACAAAAGGAAGATGAGTGATCCGACCGGGAGCAGTGTCGTGCTGAAAATGAAGTCTTCCAGATCAAGGATATTGGTGTTAGCTCCCAGCGGCTGAAAACCGGAAAGCAAATTGAACCCCAGTACGCAAGGCACGGAAAGGAGCACAACCGCCGCGGCATTCAGCACAGAGGCTTTTTTGCGGCTCCAGCCGTGGACGTCTATCCAGTAGCTGACGATGTTTTCAAATACCGCAATCACGGTGGTAAGAGCGGCAAAACTCAAAAAAACAAAAAAGATCGCGCCCCACAGGCGCCCGCCGGCCATCTGATTGAAGATGTTGGGAAGGGTGACGAATATCAGACCGGGCCCGGCGCCGGGATTGACACCGAAGGCGAAGCAGGCGGGAAAAATGATCATGCCGCTCATCAGCGCCACAAATGTGTCCAGGCCGATGATGCGCAAGGACTCACCCGGAAGGCTGCGTTCCTTTTTAGCGTAGCTGCCGAAGATGGCGATGGCGCCGACGCCGAGGCTCAGCGTGAAAAAGGCCTGTCCCATCGCGGCAAAAATAACTTCTCCCGGCTTTGCGGCCAGCAGGCGGCCAAAATCGGGAAGCAGATAAAATTTTATCCCTGCGCCGGCGCCGGGCAGGAAAACGGAATTGACGGCCAGCGCCAGCATCAGCACAAATAAAAGCATCATCATGACCTTGCAGACCCGTTCGACTCCTTCGCGCAGGCCGATGCCGGTGATGAAAAAACTGGACACAACCGTAATTGCCATCCAGATAAGCATGGTCACGTGGTCGGAAAGCAGGCCACCGAAAAAAGTGCCGACTCCGTCGGGAGTGAGGCCGGCAAAATCGCCCCTCAATGTAAAAAACACATACGCGAGAATCCAGCCGGTAACAGTGGTATAGAACATCATCAGCAAATAGTTTCCCGCGATGGCAAGATGGCCGTAGATGTGCCATTTTGTCCCGGCCGGCCCCAGGGTCTTCATGGCCCTGCCGATATTTTGCCGGGCGGCCCGGCCGATCGCCAACTCCATGACCATTATCGGTGCGCCCAGAATGATGAGAAATACGAGGTAAATCAGCACAAAGGCCGCTCCGCCGTATTTTCCGGCAATGAACGGAAAACGCCAGACATTCCCGAGCCCGATGGCGCAGCCGGCCGCCAGCAAAATAAAGCCAAGCCTGGTTCCCAGAGACTCACGCTGATTTTTATCACCCATAATTTTTCACCTTACAGTAGGACGGACACTCACTCAGCCTGCCAACCTCCCAATCCTCTACCCTCTCTTTATTACCGTTCGTGGTGAGCCTTTATTGCCGTTCATGCTGAGCCTGTCGAAGCATCGTTTCGCCTTTCGCCTTTGTCCTTTATCCTTAACCGCGAGCCATGAGCTATTTTCTCATTATTTTCTGGATACCGGCCTTCGCCGGTATGACGATGTTGACGGCTTTTGATGATTGCGACACAGTCTCCGGCGGAGGACACGAAGGGTGCGCTTCGCGCTTTATTGCCGTTCATGCCCAGCTTTAATAACCGTTCGTGGTGAGCCTGTCGAACCATCCTTTAGCCTTTAGCCTTTAGCCTCTAGCCTCTACCCCTCAAATCATCTAAACTTCTAACCCTCTAATCCTCCGGTCGCTCGGCTTGCCGAAGTGTCCTTTATCCTTTCTCCTTTCGCTCACACATCCCAGATGAAGATTGCACCGCTTGTCGGGAAGATCCATTCTTCATCCGGCATTTTGATACTGATTGATTTGTCTTTGATCGCCCGGACAGTGGCCAGCGGCTGGCGGCCGGCAAAGAAGCTTTCCGCCCGGACGTTTTTTAAATTGGCGTTTTCGTGGTTGAAGTTTATCTCCAACCCCCGTGTCGGATACAGCAGATACACTGGGAATGTCCGGTTGCTTTTGGCTTTTTTGGTCAGTATTTCAATTTCGAATTTGACCTCAGTGTTTAGTTTGCCCTTCAGGCT
>Ga0302248_1001854_pt1 | contig 14176 bp, 14 predicted proteins | sample AAG_UR_Leu_MG_FD_193528 | JGI IMG/M metagenome (GOLD analysis project Ga0302248, IMG submission 193528) | Enriched activated sludge microbial communities from anaerobic digester in WTTP, New Holstein, Wisconsin, United States - AAG_UR_Leu | ecosystem: Engineered > Bioreactor > Anaerobic >... | reverse complement strand
ACAGGCAAGTCACCCAAAAAAAGAGCCCGATGGTGCCAGAAGGATCACCGCCGATCTACATACCGTATCGCCGACCCTGATTTTTCGATGGACATATACCTTGACAGGCAAAAACATCCCTCATATACTCCTACCTGGCAAAAGCAATACCTTATCAAAATCAAAATCAAACAAATCATCGGGGAAAACCGGTTCTTCAGTTTCCGGGAAGAGGGCCTGATAAGCTGATACCAGACCTCCTTTCAGACCAAAGGCGGTGCCCGACTTCATTTTTATGAATTGTTGTGCCCGGTTGTGGAGATAGAGGATCTTCAAAAAGGGACGGGCGTGAAGGTCAGGACAAATATCCCCATAGACGCCCAGCCGACAAGCCGCCGCTTCCCGTCCAGGGGCACCCACTCATAGACCACCGGCGGATGGCTCAGGCCCATGATATAGAGGATCGCCGCCCAGACCAGCCACCCTGTCCAGCTCGTCATTCCCAACACGATCAGGATCAGGAAGATCACCCGCGCCAGGGTGCGTTGTTTCCTCCCCAACACGGCATAGGCCACGTGGCCGCCGTCGAGCTGGCCGACGGGCAGGAGATTGAGGCAGGTCACAAGCAGGCCGATCCAGCCGGAAAAGGCGACGGGATGGAGGACCACGTCCATCCCCCCGGGGAGACTGCCGTGGACGATCCAGCCGAGGACGGAAAAGAGGAGGGAGCTGCCCAGATTCATGCCCGCGTCGGCGGAAATCGGACGGACTTCGGAAAGCATGAGCCCCACCACAATCACCGGCAGGGCCGCCGCCAGCCCCGCCACTGGTCCGGCGGCGCCGATGTCCAGAAGCATCCGCCGATCCAGCAGCGGTGATCTCATCTTGATGAAGGCCCCGAAGGTGCCGATGAAGGACGGCGCCGGAATGAAATAGGGCAGGCTGACGTCCACTTCATACCTTTTGGCCATGAAATAGTGACCGAATTCATGGGCGGCAAGGATAACCAACAGCGTGAAGGAGAAGGGGATGCCGCGCCAGATACCCAGGGGTGTTTCCAGCGGATTGATTCCCTGCTGGATTGCCCCTGCGGCCAAGGTGGTCAGGAGGGTGGCCAAAAAAAGGACGGCGTGTATCATGAATATCGGGTAGAGATCATGGTAAAAAAAGGGATCAACCCTGGGCCGTGGGCGGCCTCGGGCTGATCCCAGATAATGAGTCCGATGCAAACGGCCGGCGGGCGGCCGGGCTTATTTCTGCTGATCCACCTTCTCCTTTAATTCCTTCCCGACCTTGAAGAAGGGAAGCTTTTTCGGGGCTACCTTGATGTTCTTGCCCGTTTTCGGGTTTCTTCCCGTATAGGCCTCATAATCCCGCACCACAAAACTGCCCAGACCGCGGATTTCGATCCGCCCGCCCTTTTTCAGCTCCTCCATGAATCCCTTGAATATCAGGTTCACCACTTCAATCGCCTTCTTCTCGGTGATATTTTCCTTTCTGCTCAACGCCTCGATCAATCCGGATTTGTTCATATGATTCCTCCCTGAAAACGCGATAATCTATCGCCATTTGATTAACTTGATAATATAGCTTACGATTTGGCAGACTATTATTTATTTTAATACGAATGTCAAGCTGTTTTTGAATATTTTTTAGTACTTCGCCCTCCTTCGGGGGGTGAACACAATGCCGCCTCCTGAGGGCTCAGGGCACGAATCTCCCCTTCCGGCAGATCCCCCAGTTTCAAACCGCCCACTGCCGTGCGGATAAGTCGGAGTACCGGTTTCCCCAGTTTCTCGAAGGCCCGGCGGAGAATGCGGTTGCGCCCTTCTCCGATCGTGACCTCCAGCCAACAGCTCTTGTCGTTGATCTTTCCCACCTGAAAGCGCACGGGGCGGAAGGGCCCGTCATCAAGGGCAAAGCCTTCCTCCAGGCGGCGGATGTCCGCCGAGGTAAGATGGCCTTTGATCTTGACCGCATAGGTTTTTTCCTGGCGGAAACGGGGGTGCTGAAGGCGATAGGCCCAATCGCCGTCGTTGGTGAGCAGTAAGAGTCCCTCGGAATCGTAATCCAAGCGGCCGACGGGGAAGACCCTCCCGGCGCTCTCCGGGATTAGATCGGCGACGATCGGCCGCCCCTCCGGGTCCTTGAGGGTGGTCACATATCCCCGGGGCTTGTTCAGCATGAAATAGACCGGTTCCGGCCTTGGTCCGATCAGCCTACCATCCACGCGGATCTCGTCCCTCCCGGTCACCCGGTGGCCCATCTCCGTGACGATCTGGTCGTTCACCGCTACCCTTCCCTGGCGAATCAGCTCCTCCGCGGCGCGGCGGGAGGCGATCCCCGCTCCGGCCAACACCTTCTGCAAACGCTCCCCCGGCGGGGACAGCGGGGCAGGGATCTCTTTCTTTCTTTTCGCCATGGAAGGTATCACAACCTTCGCCGCCGTCAAGGCGGCCCGGGGTCCGGTCACTTGGTCAGCTCCTTTATCTCTCCCAGGGTGGGAAGTTCGGAGAGGTCCTTGAGGCTGAAGACCTCCAGAAATTTTCTGGTCGTGCCATAGATGATGGGCTTGCCCGGCACATCCTTCCGCCCCAGGATCCTCACCAGCTTGCGCTCCAGCAGGGTCCGCAGGGGACGACCGGCATCGACGCCCCGGAGTCGGTCCACCTCTGCCTTGACCACAGGCTGCCGGTAGGCGACGATGGCCAGGGTCTCCATGGCGGCCGCCGTGAGGACTGCCGGACGGCCCGCTTTCAGGCGTCCGATCCAGGGCGCCAGCTCCGGCCGGCTGCGGAACTGGTATCCACCCGCCACCTCCTGCAGGACAAAGCCCCCCCGACGCTCCCGGTGCTCCGCTGCGAGTTCTTCTATCCAACCGGAAATCTCCCGGAGGCTAAGTCCCCGCTCCTGGAGGATTTCCGTGATCCGCTCCAGGGATAGGGGCGCTTCCGCCGCAAAGATCAGACCCTCGATAATGGCTTTTATTTCATTCATTTCCTTCATTATTTTCCTCAACGGCCAAAAAGAGGCGGATCGTCCCGAAGGGTCGAGCCTGGCAGATCCGGATCAGCCTTTGTCGCACCATTTCCAGCAGGGCCAGGAGCGTCAGCACGATCTGCCGCCGGTTGTTACCCCCGTCCAACAGCTCGCTAAAGGTGAGGGAACGCCGCTCCCGCAGACGATCCATGATCTCGCCGATCCGGTCCGCGAGCGAAGTCCGGTCCAGATCTATCTCCATCACCTCCTGGGGGGCGAGCTTGCCGAGAACCTGTCGAAAGGCGTCCACGAGTTCGAAGACGCTCACCTCCGTCCATGCCGGCTCCTCATCCGGAGACGATTCCGGCACCGCCGACGTCCCACGGGTAAAGACGTCCCTTTCCAGGAGTTCCCGGCACTGGAGGGACTGGGAGGCGTTCTTGAAGGCCTGGTATTCCAGGAGCTGTTCCACCAGCTCCCGCCGCGGATCTTCCTCTTCCTCTCCCTCCTCCGACTGGGTGGGCAGCAGCATTTTCGACTTGATATGAACCAGGGTTGCCGCCAATACCAGATATTCGCCGGCCAAATCGAGATTCAGCGATTTCATCAGATCCACGTACTCGAGATACTGCTTGGTGATCAGGGCAATGGGGATGTCGTAGATGTCCAGCTCGTTTTTCTTGATCAGATGGAGCAGCAGATCCAGGGGACCTTCGAAGATTTCGAGCTTGACCTCATAATCCATAGCTGATCTTCATGGCGTCCCGGACCTCTGTCATGGTCTGCTCCGCCACCGACCGGGCCCGGGCGTCGCCGCCGGCGATGATCTCCCGGACCTCCCGGAGATGATGACGATAGTAATCCTGTCGGTCATGCAGGGGTTGCATGGCGGTTTGGATGTTCTCCCCGAGAAGGCGTTTGCAGTCCGTGCAGCCGATACCGGCCCGCCGGCATTCCGTCTCGATCTCTCCCGTCTTTTCCTGCTTCGTATAGAGCTGATGGAAGGTGAAGACGTTACACAGCTCGGGGCGACCCGGATCGCGGCGGCGCTGCCGCTGGGGATCGGTGAACATGGCGGCGACCTTTTTTTGCAGCGTCTCGCCCGTATCGCTCATATAGATGGAGTTTTCGTAAGATTTGCTCATCTTCCGGCCGTCGATCCCCAAGAGTTTGGGCACCTGGGTCAGGAGCGGCTCGGGAACGGGAAAGATATCCCGATAGAGGAAGTTGAACCGCCGGGCGATTTCCCGGGTAAGTTCGATATGGGGAAGTTGATCCACCCCCACGGGAACGCCGTAGGCCTTGTACATGATGATGTCCGCCGCCTGGAGCACCGGATAGCCCAGGAAGCCGAAGGTGGAGAGGTCCTTGTTGGACAGTTCCTCCTTCATTTCCTTGTAGGTGGGGTTTCTCTCCAGCCAGGGTAGGGGCGTGATCATGGAAAGGAGAAGCCACAGCTCGGCGTGCTCCTTGATATGGGACTGGACAAACAGGGTGCTCCGCCCCGGGTCCAAGCCGGCGCTCAGCCAGTCGATGACCATATCCAGGATATTATCCCCTATCTCCCCCGTCTCGGCGTAGTCGCTCGTCAGGGCGTGCCAGTCGGCGACAAAATAAAAACATTCATAGGCGCCGTCGTTCTGGAGATCCACCCAATTCTGCAGGGCACCGTGGAAATTGCCCAGATGGAGCTTCCCCGTAGGCCGCATGCCGCTCAGTATCCTCTTTGCCGTCACTTCACCTCCATGAAACCGTCTGACCTACTCATCATTGTTACATCAAAAAATCCCGCCGGCGTTTTCCCCGGCCCGGTAAAAAAGGCCGCGTCGTGGTTCAATATCATTTCCCTTCGAGAGCGGTCGTATAACAGAAAGGCCCCGGCCTGTCAAACCCGGTGCCATCCCTCCCTCCATCCGGATCGGGAACCGCAAAAACACCCCCAGGAAAGATGGCCATCTATTGAATGATTTTCCCGCCGGCCACTCCTTCGTCATTTTCCCTGATCGGTTGGCTGCACCGGAATGGGATTTGATGTCGATGTCCCCCAGGGAGGTGGCGATGGTTACTCTATCCGTGCTGCTGTCGATACTGACGCCCCGGGAAGTGGACTTGATATTCACCTTATTTCCGGAACAGGAAATAAAGCTCCCCCTTTTCCTTCATGGCCCCGGCGGTTCTTTCCGCCTCCGGACCGGTGCCACAGAAGAGGTCTATCCGCCCCGGGCCCTTGATGGCCGCCCCGGCATCCTGATTGAGGACAAAACGGGTGAAGGATTGCCAGGAGACGATGTTCCCCTCCCGGTCAAAGACGGGTTTGCGGGTCTTGAGCATGGCCAGCCCCCCCCGGGGATAGAGATCGAGATCGGCGGCGATGGACCGCCCCGCCACCAAGGGAAGACCCAGGGCCCCCAGGGGTCCCTCGGGAACCACGCGGAAGAAGATATATCTTTCATTGAAATTCATCAGTTCCTGCCGTTCTTCCGGAGCCCTTTCATACAGGGTTTTCTTCATCAACTCGTAGGATCTTTCCCCCTCTTTCAGGAGGCCCCGGTCCGCCATCATTGCCGTCAAGCCCCGGAAGGGACGGCCGTTGGATTGGGCATAGGTTACCCGGATCATCCTTCCGTCGGGGAGGCGAATCTTCCCCGAACCCTGGACGTGGAGGGAAAAAAGGGCCACCGGGTCATCGACCCAGGCGATTTCCAGCCCCCGGCCCTGCAGCGCCCCTTCGCCGTCTATCTCCCTACGGGTGGGCAGGGGAAGCACCTCCCCTTTCCGCACCTGCCCTATCAGGCGGTCGTTGCCGTACTTGGGGGCGAAACGGTCGAGACGCACCACCACCGCCTCCGGAGGCGGTCGGTAGATGGGATAGCGGAACCGCTCTGACTTGTGCAGTGCCCCGTTCAGGATGGGCTCATAATAACCCGTTACCAAGACCTCCTCCGCCGCTGGAAGGAACAGAAATTTTTCCCGAACGGCCTTTTCCCTTTCCGGCGCGGGACGATCGCTGCCGGCGATTCGGAGGAATTCCCGCAAGTCGGCGATCATCTCGGCGGCGGTCCGGCACCGATCGCGGTAACAGTAAGAACCCCGGGCACCTTGTTGCTCGTAGAAGGCGATGCTCCGGGTGACCGCCTGCTCCAAAGAGTGATAATCCAGATCGTCCAGGAAAGACGACTCATCCCGGCCGGCAGGGTCGGGCGCATAAGGCCGCCACGATTCTTCCCGGGGCAACTCCGCCACCGGCCGGCAGGCGATGGACAAAAGCGCCGGCCACAGCAGCAGGAAAACGAGGCAGAATCGCAGACGTGTCATAATTCGATGATCATCGCCACTTCATCGCAGTAGTCGGGATATTTGGAGCAGCGGAAGCAGTCGGTCCAGATCTTTTCCGACAGGGAGGAGCGGTCCACGACATGGAAGCCCAGATGCTGAAAAAAATCCTTCTTGTAGGTGAGCGTGAAGATCCGGAACAATTCCAAGGTTATGGCCTCGGAGATGCAGGCCTCGACGAGGATCCGGCCGATGCCCCGGCGGCGGTGGTCCTCATCGACATACAGGGACCGGATCTCCGCCAGATTTTCCCAGATGATGTTCATGGCACAGACCCCGGTGATGCACTGGTCTTGTTCGTCATAAAAAACGAAGAAGTCCCGGAGGCTCCCGTAGATGTCCATGAGTGACCGGGGCAGGATCTCTTCCTTGCTGGCGGAGACATTGATCATCTTGTGAATCGTTTTCACGTCGCCGATTCTCGCTTTTCTCAGCATGCTTCTCTCCTTTGGGCGCGGGCGAGCATTTCCCGGGCATGTCGCCGGGTTGTCTCCGTGGTTTCCAGACCGCCCAGCATCCGGGCGATCTCTTCGATCCGCGCCGCCTCCGTAAGTTCCTCGACCTTCGTTTCCGTCCGGTCCGCCGCCGTCGTTTTGGTCACCAGATAATGCCGCTCCCCGAAGCAGGCTATCTGGGGCAGATGGGTGATGCAGAGGACCTGATGATGGGCCGCCACTTCACGAATCTTCTTCCCCACGATCTCCGCGGTGGCGCCGCCGATGCCGCTGTCCACCTCGTCGAAGACGATGGTGCCCACGGCCTCGATCCGGGCCAGAACGTTTTTCATGGCCAAAATCACCCGGGACAGCTCACCGCCCGAAGCCACGCGCTGGAGTGGCTTGGGAACCTCCCCGGGGTTCGCTGAAAGATGGAACTCCACCCGGTCTGCGCCCCGGGGGGTGTAAACCTCCTCCCGGGCATCCCGTTCCTTGAAAATCACCTCGAACACCGCCGCTTTCATCCGCAAGGCATGGATTTCCTTCTCGATCGCCCTTTTCATCCCTTCCGCCGCGTCCCGTCGCGCCGCCGTGAGTTCCCGGGCCTTATCCTCCATCTTCTGCCTCACCGTCGCCAGCTCCTCCACGGCCACCGCCAGATCATCGCCGACGGAAAGGATATCCTTCAGTTCCGCCGCCAGTTGTTCTTTCTTCTCCAGGATCTCTTTCAGGGTGGCACCATGCTTCCGCTTCAGACGGCCGATCAGCTCGAGGCGGTCGTCGATCTCCCCCAACCGCTCCCCATCGAAGGACAGGCCCCGCCCATAATCACGAAGGATGTAGGAGGCATCCTCCAAACGGTAATAGATGTCCGCCAGCTCCGTCTCCCTGAGTTCCAGCCGGGGATCGATCTTCTTTATCTCTCCGACGGCGGCCATGACGGCCTTCAGTTCCTCCAGCAGCGACCGGTCCCGTCCGTAGAGGATCCCGTGGGCGGCCGCGGCCTGTTCGGTAAGTTTCTGGACATTCATCAGGACCTTCTTTTCCTCGGACAGGCGCACATCTTCATCCGGGGCAAGACCCGCCGCCTCAATTTCCTGGAGCTGATAGCGGAGAAAATCCTCCCGCTCCTCCCGTTGCCGGTTTTTGGCCTCCAGGGAACGGCAGCGTTCCCGGAGGGTCTGATAACGGTTGTAGAGTTCCGAAAATTCCTCCCTCAACCCTTGGAGACCGCCGAAGGCATCGAGGATGTCAAGATGATTCTCCTCCTTCAACAGGAGCTGATGTTCGTGCTGACCGCAGATATTGATGAGGGATTCCCCAAGCTCGGCCAGCATGGCCAGACTCGCCAGGTTCCCGTTGATGTACACCCGGTTCTTCCCGCCCCGGGAGATAACCCGTCTCAGCACCAGGTCGTCTTTGTCCGCCATTCCCCAGGCCACCAGTTTCGCCTGCAGACCTTCATGGCCTTGGAGATGAAACAGGGCCTCCACGGTGGCGCTCTCGGCGGAGGAACGGATCATGTCGGCCGACGCCCGATCTCCCAACAGGAGACTGACCGCCCCCATGATAATGGACTTCCCGGCCCCGGTTTCACCGGTGAGGATGTTCATGCCTTCACTGAACGATACGTTCAGGGCATCGATGACGGCGAAATTTCTGATGGAAAGTTCAGCTAACATCGTCCTCCCAGTACTTTGTTCGTCATCCGTCGGGGCGGCGTTTCCCCGTACACCGCCCTCCGATAATTCATCGGTCATTGAAATCCGGACCGGTTGTCTTTTCCGGTCACCCGGGAAGGTTCAAGCCCGCCGGCAACCCCCGCCATCCCAGCTTGGAACGGAGGATTTCCAGATAATCCCGGTGGGGCGAGGTCACCAGCAGGGTCGTGTAAGCGGATTTCCGCACCGTCATGACGTCCCCCGGCTTCAGGGTATGGAAAACTTGACCGTCCAGCGCCACCATCGCCCCCTGCTCCTTGGACCAGATCACCACCCGGATGACGACATCGCCGGGAAGAATCACCGGCCGGTTGGTCAGCGTATGGGGGCAGATCGGATTGATGATGATGGAATCGTGCTGCGGGAAGACAATCGGCCCCCCTGCGGACAGGGAATAGGCCGTCGATCCCGTGGGGGTGGAAACGATCAGGCCGTCCGCCTTGAAGGTGTTAAGGTAGCGGCCGTCCACCGTCGTCTCCATCTCCACGATCCGGGAGAGATTCCCCCGGTTGAGGACGGCGTCGTTGAGGATCGTCCGTTTCTTGACAACCGCCCCGCCGCTTTCCACTGTGATGTCCAGCATCATCCGTTTTTCGGTCTGGAAGCCCCGCTGCCGGAAGATCTCGAAGGCATCGAGCATTTCGTTGAGGTTGACTTCCGTCAGATAACCGAAGCCACCGAGGTTGATCCCTACTATCGGGACATTGAATTCCCGGACCGCCCGGGCGGTCCGGAGCATGGTGCCGTCGCCGCCGAAGACGGCGATGATGTCCACCATGGCCGCCAACTGTTTCCGTTCATAACCGGGTTCGGCGCCAACGGCGGCGGCAACTCCCTTATCCAGGAAAACCTCCAGACCCTGCTCCAGGCACCAGTTCCGGAGCCGCTGCGTATACTCGCCCGCCTTTTCCTTCGCCATATTGGCGACGATACCGACCCTTTGCACCTTATCGACAACCTCTATCAACGGCAACCCGGATGGGTCGCACCATATTCACCGTCACGGACATTTTTTCAGCGCCACCGGCATTAGAAATATTTGAGCAGCTTCTTCTTTTCCTTAAACGAATCGGCCATTTCCGTTACAATTTCATCGAGGAGCTTGCCGGCGGATTCCGCTTCCGATTCACCGCCGATGAATTTCTTCTGCCCCACGTTTTTCGCCTTGGATTTCTTGAGGATCTCCGCCGACCAGAGCACCTCGCTCGTATCGACCTTCAACATCTTGGCCGTCAGATAGACCTCCGCATAGAGGGTGAGGTCCTGGGCGTCCTTCCTCTCCGTGTAGGTGTGCAGCGTCCCCGTCATGACCGTATCGGCGCCCAGATGTCGCAATTTCTGGCGGGTATTGTCGTCGATGATACCGCTGGCCAGATTCTGATAATTGGCCTCCGCCATGATCTTCTTGATGTCCGCCCGGTCCACCAGCTTGAACCGAGAACCCACCAGCACGGTGGTGAACTTGTCCACGACGAGATCTTTCTGAATGGGGGCGCCGCGCGGGACATCAAAGTTCACGATGGCCAGCCGCTTGATCTTATCCGGAGAATAATCGCTGGCAAAATTGATCTTGTGCACCACGGCGCCGCCGCAGGCAATAATGAACATCAGGGGGAGCAACCAGACAATCCTTTTCATCGCATACCTCATTTTCGTTAATATTCCGTTTTGATCACTCTTGCCGGCAGTCCGGCAATTGTGCTTTCGCACTCCCGGGCGATGTCCCGCACCACCTCGGCCGCCGTCGGCAGATCCCGGATCGCCCCCACGGCCTGGCCGATCTGCAGTTCTCCCTCCTCCAGATCGCCCTCGAACATCCCCAGGCGCGTCCGCTTCTCCCCGATGATTTCCAAAAGCTCTTCCGGCGCCGCTCCGCGCTGTTCCGCCGCCAGCACCCGTTCAAACCAGGCATTCTTGATCACCCGGGCGGGGACAAGCTTCTTGAGGACAAGCAGCGTCTCCGTCGCGGAGGCCCGCAGCATGAGACGCTTGAAATTCTCATGGGCGCTCGATTCGACGGTGGCGGCGAAACGGGTGCCGATCTGCACCCCTGCCGCCCCGAGCGCCAGGGCCGCCGCCATCCCCCGGCCGTCGTAGATTCCCCCGGCGGCAATAACGGGGATCTTAACGGCATCTACGGCCTGAGGGACCAGTACCATCGTCGTCAGTTCATCCCGGCCGTTGTGTCCCCCCGCTTCAAACCCCTCCACCACCACGGCATCGACTCCCGCCGTCTGACATTTGACGGCCAGGTCCGGAGTGGAGGTCACATGCACCACCTTGATCCCCCGGTCCTTGAGCCGGGCGGTATATTTACCCGGACTGCCCCCGGAAGTAAAGACCACCCGGACATCCTCCTCCAGGATGATGGCGATCATCTCTTCGGCATACCGGAAAAAAATGGGGAGATTGACCCCCCATACCCCGGCGATATTCGCTGCCTTTATTTTTTGGATATGCTCCCGAAGCAGCTCCGGGGTCATCGAGCCGGCGCCGATGAGGCCCAGGGCACCGGCCCGCGCCACCGCCGCCGCGAGTCGCCAGCCGCTAACCCAGATCATCCCTCCCTGGACGATGGGATGGCGGAGCCCGAAGAGTTCCGATACGGCCGTGCGGATCATCCTTTCTTCCTTTCCTTCCCTTTGTCCCTCGTCCCCCAGGGCATGACGGTAATCTTTCCCGCCTCCGACGTTGCCGCCGGGGGCCGTGACAAATATACCCGGCGGCTAACGAAGCGGCTCCGGAAATACCTGCAATCCAGCATCAGTCATGAGCTGCAAACCGTAATATGCAATTATTCATGATCCTCTGTATAGTTTTGTCGCGCGCTCCCCGGGCCGTCATTTCAAGACGTCATCATACTCTTCACGGACATAATCGGGAAGGGGATTGGCCAGTGCTTCCCTGAGAATATCGTCGGCACCGCCCATGAAGCCCAGGGTCCTCACCATCAGGACCTCCCGGAAGGTCCGGGGCGGGTAGACCCTGCGGACCGTCTTTCTTTCCCGGTCGAAGAACTGCACATAGCCCCGCCGGACGGTCCGTCCGTAAACATTGATGGTGACGGCGATATCGCCCGAAGTGTTTTCCATCTGGTGAATCCCGCCGTTCAGGGGCAGGACGGTGGTGATCTCGCCGGGTTTCAGGACCCGCACCGCCTTTTCCGCAAGTTCGGCATAACCGGCCCGGGTACCGTCGTCGAGACGGCGAAATTTCACTTCCTCGATATCGTTGACAAAGCCGCCCACTATCCCCCAGGAGCCGTGATCATGGATCGAGTCCCGGGAGTGGGGCTCCCAGATATAGGCCAGGACCTGGAAAGAGGCATCGGGGCTCCGATAGAGGGTCAATTCGTTCGGCCACAGGGTGGGCTGCTGCTGTTGTAGCCAGGTTCTCTCCACCAGGGCGGATCTGATGAAAGCGCGGAACCAGCGGTCCGAGGAGAGAAGTTCCGCTACCAGGGGGATTCCCCGGGCAAAGGCGCTTTCGGCGTCCGCCGCCGTCGCCGCCATTTCCCCGAAACGGCGGCAGAATGTTGCAAAATCCTTATGCATGCAGATTTACTCCCGATAAAAGGTTTGCGGCATCTCATACATCCTTGGCCCCATGATGCCGGATGTGTTGCCAGGAACGATAGTCCGGATGTGCCGGATCGGCCGCCAACGCCTCTCTTTCCCGAAGATATTTTTTCATAATGCCCGGCTGCCGGTAAAGCTTCCGGTCGGTACCGATGGGACAGACCTTGGTGCAGATCCCGCAGGGATAAGCCCGTCTTCTGGTTAGTTCCTCCGCCATGTCGAGACAGGCGAATTTGTCGTAATCGCCGATGATGCGGTCGGGAAGGATCCGGAGGGCCTCCTTGGGACAGCACTTGGCGCAGGCACCGCACTTGATGCAGAGTTCTTTTTCCTGCAGGGGATCCGGGGTAAGGACCGCGGCGGTGAAGACGGAAACGAAGCGGACCCGAGGGCCGTATTCCGGGGTCAGAAGACAGTGGCTCAGGCCTATCGTTCCGAGCCCGGCGTAACGGGCCGCCATGACATGGCCGAAGGCGGCGCCCGGCCACCGCCGCAGGGCCTTGAGACTGTTGTAACCGTCCCGGCTGAAGAAGGTTGCCGCCTGCCCCAGGCGATTCAAACGGCGGACGACGTCGTAGGCCAGGGTATCGAGTCGCCGGTTGACGGTGTTGTAAAGCTCCATGTGGAGAACCGACGGCGTCGTTTCCACGATGGGCAGGGGCATGGCCATCCCCAGGACGATCACGGTCCGGACGGGCGCCCAAAGCTGCCGCGGATGAAAATCCACCGGTACGATACCCTCCGCCGCCCAACGCTCCGCCGGCGCGAAGCCCACCAGGTCGGCGCCGGCTTCTCGGCATAATATCTTTATGTTATCGGATAGTTCCTTGTTTTCCATAACTTCTGATGGGCCAATGGCGGACATATTATCCCATTTCCCCCCTCATGTAAACACGAGAAATATACGGGGACGTAGAAAATGGAAAAGACATTGGGAACTCTGGCAGCGGCAATCGTGGTGGTTCTTTGCACGGGACTTTCGCCCTCTATACGGTCCTGATCGCCCTGTTCACCAATCCGGTGCTCGAAGGCATCAAGAACCTGGTGGGCTAAGGAAAGTATCGGGAGGCGTGAGCGCACCGTAAAGAGGCAAGGCCTCTCCTGACGCTTAAGAAATAGGGACACTGACCGTTCAAGCTGTGTCCCCATCAAGAAGCCCCCTGGTGAAACCGGTTCGTCAGGGGGCTTCTCCTTGTTTCATCCGGCGTGTCGAAAGGAAACGGCGCCTTCAGATTTTCATTCCCGCCGCAAAGCCCTCCTCGACGGCCTCCTTGATCATCCGTGGGCGGACGCAGTCGCCGACCTCGTAGAATTCGGGGGCGATGCCCCGGAAAGACTCCGCCAGTGCCGGGTCGGCTTTGAGCCCCACGGCGAGGATCACGAAATCGCCGGGAATGAAATCCGGCAAGCCTTTACGGCTCACCTTTACGCCCTGGGGGGTGATTTCCTCCACGACCGTATGCGTTTCCATCCCGATGCCCATTTTTTTCAGCCGCGCCAGGAAAAAGGGCCGGTAGGTGACGGAAACGGTGGCCGCCATCCGGTCCAGCATCTCCACCACGGTCACCGCGGTGACACCATTGCCCTTCGCCAGGAGAAATTCCGCTGTTTCACAGCCCACGAGACCGCCACCGATCACGACCACGGAACCGTGGACGGCCTTTTGCCCCGTCAGGATCTCCTCGGCGGAAACGACGTGGGGCGCGTCTATGCCGGGGATGGGGGGAATTAACGGCGCGGCGCCCACGGCCAATACAATCACGTCGGGTTTTTCGGCGGCCAGGGATTGGGGGTCGGCGGCATGATGGAGGCGGATCACCGCCCCTGCCTTTCGCGCCCGCGCCGTGAGACTCTTCGCCAGGGTCCGGATCTCCTCCTTGTGGGGGGGCAGGCAGCCGACCCGGAGCCAGCCGCCGGTTTCCCCCTCCTTCTCGAAGAGGGTGACGCGATGTCCCCTTGCAGCGGCGGTTCTGGCCGCCTCCAGACCTGCCGGACCGCCGCCGACAACAAATACCTTCTTGGGTTTCTGGACGGATTCCAGCATCACCTGCCCCTCCCGACCCGCCAGGGGATTGACGCTGCAGAAGGCGTTGGCCCCCTCTCCCCAGGTCTTGTAGATGGACATGATCTCCCCGAGGCAGCGGGAACA
>Ga0302248_1001851_pt1 | contig 14191 bp, 12 predicted proteins | sample AAG_UR_Leu_MG_FD_193528 | JGI IMG/M metagenome (GOLD analysis project Ga0302248, IMG submission 193528) | Enriched activated sludge microbial communities from anaerobic digester in WTTP, New Holstein, Wisconsin, United States - AAG_UR_Leu | ecosystem: Engineered > Bioreactor > Anaerobic >... | reverse complement strand
TACGGAGAAATCCGGGCCACCATATAGAGGATTGGGGAAAAAGGGTTAACTGTTTAGATAAGTTATTTGTAAGCTATTTTTTGAACGGCGAAAGGTGATGTGCGGAATAGCGGGTTATACTCTTCGACCGGATGCCTCTCATTGTGACGTTGATTATATAAGCCCCATGATCGGCCCAATTCGTCAGCGTGGACCCGATGATGAAGGTATCTGTTTAATCGACCGTGAACAGCGTTCCGTGCATTTCTGCCGAACCGATTTAACCATTCCCGCGTTTGCAACTCTGCCTGACTTCAGAGTAGATGCGGGTTCATATCGTCACGATGCCGCCCTTATCCATACCCGCTATTCCATCATCGATCTCACCGAAGGGGGGCATCAGCCCTTTGTCAGTGCCGATGGGACGATTGTCGCCGTTTATAACGGGGAAATATATAATTATCTCGAACTGCAAGCGTCGTTGCGAGCCGAGGGGGTCATATTCCGCACTCATTCCGATACCGAGGTGCTTGTAGAAGGGTATCGGATCTGGGGTCATGACCTCTGGAACCGGATGAATGGATTCTGGGCCGTGGCCCTCTACGATGTCCGCACCGACGAGTTTGTCTTTTCCCGGGATCGGATCGGCGTGGCTCCTCTGTACTATCGCGAACTTCCCACAGGCTTTTTCTTTGCCAGCCAGATCCGGAGTCTGATCGACATCTCCCCCGGTGATGTGGAGATTGATCCGGATGTCGTCCAGGGATTCGTGGCTACGGGGATCAAAGACCATGATTCGTCAACTTTTTACCGACAAATCAAGAGCCTCCCTTCCCTGACGACCATAATACTTCCCCGGGGCGTCACACGCTTAGGCGATCGGATATCTCGAAAATACTGGGATTTTCCCTCAGCAAGATTGAAGCCGGGGGAAATATCTTTCGATGAAGCGGTGCAGCGTTTTCGGGACATTTTCTTCAACGCCGTAGAAATCCGCCTGCGGGCCGACGTCAAGGTGGCCTTCGAGTTGAGCGGCGGTTTGGACAGCTCCTCCGTGGTCGCGGCTGCCGCTGCCATGAAGCCGGAGGGGATCACGACCTACACGGCAAGCATCCGCGGTGCCGACGAAGAACCATATGCCCGGGCAATGCGGGAGAGATATTCCCTCGATTACCGGGTACTCAAACATCTTGAGGGCGATTTCAAGTCCGATTGCCTTGCCTTTGCCGAAACAATGGAGGAACCCTACGACAACCCAAACGCCTACTCTCACCATTGCATGCTCCGGCATATGAAATCCGAAGGTGTTTCCGTGGTCGTAACTGGCGCCGGCGGTGATGAGGTCCTGGCCGGGTACGAGGCGAGCTTCTGGCCGAAAGCTTATGAGGAACTGCGGAGAGACGGTTCATTCCTGATGGCGGAATGGTACGAATTCTGCCGTCGCTTCAAGACAATACGGAAAACCCGTGAGACCTTATCCCATTATCTCCTGGACCTGCCCGGCTATCTCAGGCGGCGGTTTTTCCAGGAAAAGCCTGGTCCGACCGGCGCCGCTGCCCTAACTACCGTGGAGCAATACCGGAAATCTTATGATCGCCTCACCTTCCACGAACAGGCGCTTTACCATTTCCGGGTTGCCTTGGTCCCCTTCTACATGCGTAGTAGCGATCATTTCACCATGTCCATCCCCATCGAACACCGTTTCCCCCTGCTGGACTACCGGCTGGTCGAACTGGGCCTGCAGATGCCGATCCCCTATCTCTTTAGCGGGGGCTGGACAAAGTACCTCTTGAGAAAGGCGATGGAGCCCTATCTTCCCAGCCGAATCCTCTGGAGACGCAAGAAGATGGGTTTCACCTTCCCCTATCGGTCTTATTTTACCGATCATGCCGATGTCTTCGCGCCCTGGTTGAATGGATTCCATAAACATGAGTTTCTTTCCGGCAACTTGTACTCATACCAGGACCTGTTGGATCAGGATGCCGTAAAATTGTGGCGTGCCCTGTCCACGGCAATCTGGTTTTCGGGACTGGCGGATAAATACTGATGAGGATTGCCTTCCTTGTAGATGCATTCCCCACCCTATCTGAAACCTTCATCCTGAACCAGATAACAGGTCTTCTAGACCTTGGTCAGGATGTAGAAATCTTTGCGGCCCAACGGGGGCCCCTCGACGTGGTTCAGGATGAGGTGAGTTGCTATAACCTTTTAGACCGCACCCACTACCACAACGATGTTCCGGAGGATGGCATCCAACGTATTTGGACGTTCCTCGCCCGATTTCCCCGGGACTTGATCCAACATCCTGCCATGGCGCTGCAACCTCTCAACTTGTTTCGCTTCGGTCGGGATGCGTTATCCCTTCGACCTTACTTCCGCGCCTCCCTCTTTCTAAGACGAGGTCCTTTCGATATCCTGCAATGCCATTTCGGAAGGAACGGTCTGATCGGGGCATCCCTTAAAGAAATGGGCATTCCTGGTCGCTTGGTAACGATGTTTCATGGTTACGACATACGCCTTGCGCTCCGGGAAGGAGGGCAGATATATCGCCGCCTTTTTGAACAAGGGGATTGTTTTCTGGCAATTTCCCAAGGGAATCGTGACCACCTCATCCGCTTTGGGGCAGACGCCGGAAAGATTCGTTACCATCCGGTCGGAATTGATCTCGACTGCTTCATTCCCGCTCCCGGTCAATCAGCTCATTTAGAGCATCCGAAGATCATTCAGATTTTGACAGTGGCCCGCCTGGTCAAGGAAAAGGCCGTCGATGACGGCATACGAGCAGTAGCCCGATTAAAAAACAAGAAACCTAATCTAGCTTTGGAATACCGGATCATCGGCGACGGACCGGAAAAAACTCGTTTGCACCAACTTGCCGCTGAACTTAAAATCAACGCCATTGTGAAGTTTCTCGGGGCACAAGCGCGGGAAAAGGTTATATCTGCATTAAAAAAGGCCCATATCTTTCTTCTTCCCAGCCGGGAAGAGGTTCTCCCGGTCGTGCTGATGGAGGCCCTGGCGTCAGGCCTGCCGGTCATCGCGACCTCCGTCGGCAGTATCGATGAGATAGTAAAGAACGGCCGTTCCGGTCACCTAGTTCAACCCGGTGATATAGAGGCAATGTCCAACTCATTGACGACACTCATCGATCATCCTGAGGAGGGAAAGCGGATGGCCAGTTACGGAAGGATGGGCGTGGCGAAAAATTTCGACATAAAAATATTGAATTCTCGACTGATCCGGATTTATGAGTCGCTCCTTTGAAATAATCGTTTGTCTTCCCTTGTTGATTCTACAACCAGTACTTTAATAATGCCTTTTAATTCTTTAGAATATTTAATTTTCTTCCCAATCGTCGCCTTTGTTTTTTTTTCTTTTTCCCCTCGTTATCGTTGGTTGGGGCTGTTGATCGGGTCCTACATCTTCTACGCAAGCGCAAAACCGGCCTATGTTTTGCTGTTGTTTGCCTGCACACTGATTAACTATCTGGCGGGGATTCTCATCAGCCAGGCCGGAACGGCAAAGGCGAAAGGTTTTTTTCTTTTTATCGGCATCGGCGGCTCTCTAAGCCTCCTCATTCTTTCAAAATATTTAACCTTTTTCACCGATTCTCTCAAAAGTATCTGTCCATATTATCTCCCTGCCTGCAATCTGCCCGATATGAGTTTGTTGGTTCCCTTGGGAATTTCCTTTTATACTCTACAGGCCCTCAGTTATTCCATCGATGTTTATCAAGGCAAACGAGAACCTGAATACAATCTCGGGATATTTGCCTTGTATGTCTCTTTTTTCCCCCTGATATTATCCGGGCCGATCGAAAGGTCCACGAGACTGCTTCCTCAATTTCGGAAACCAATATCGTTTGATTACAATAGGGTTGCCAGTGGGTTGCGTTTGATGATGTGGGGATTTTTTCAGAAGGTCGTCATTGCTGATCGTCTTGCCATAGTGGTAAATCAAGTGTATGGCAATCCGACGGAATATAAAGGTATTTCTCTGATCATCGCGACATTTTTCTTTACTTTTCAGATCTATTGCGACTTTTCCGGATACTCCGATATCGCTATCGGCACGGCACGGGTCATGGGGTACGAGGTAATGAATAATTTCCAGCGGCCATATTTTTCCAAGTCCATTCCTGAATTTTGGCGTCGTTGGCACATCTCCCTTTCCACTTGGTTTAGGGATTATCTTTACATACCGTTAGGCGGTAACCGTAAGGGAAGCTTAAAACTATACAGAAATATCATGATCGTTTTTATCCTCAGTGGTTTTTGGCACGGCGCTAATTGGACTTTCATGTTTTGGGGCGTCTTACACGGCTTTTATATGCTCGTTTCCCTCTGGTGGTCAAAGATAAGACTTAATTGCAAGACTTCATTGTCCAATGAAGGTAACAGCCTTGTAATCAAACTCGTAAGGGTATCGATGACCTTTCTTCTCATCTCCTTCGCCTGGATATTTTTTCGTGCCCAAACCTTATCGGATGCCCTCTACATCGCGACGCATCTGCATGTTGACATATGGTATTTCTTGATGAATATCGGAGAACTCGGCGGGGGCAGAGAAGTGATCGGCGGCAATCTTGGTTTGAACCACTTTGAGTTTATTCTATCCATCTTATTGATATGTTTTCTCTGCTCGGTTCACATGTTACAAAGAAAAATATCTCTCGACGCATTTATTTCCAGACAACCAACCTGCATTAGGTGGCCTCTTTACTATTGTTTGATCTTTGGTGTTTTGCTGCTTCAAAAACCTGGCACGCAGGAATTCATCTATATTAAATTTTAGAATTCGATATGACGAAACGCGATATTTTTCAAACGGTTTTGTTTCTCAGCATCCTTCTTTGTTTGTACTTTTGTTTCTCTTTTCATTTCTTATCGCTGACCAAGAAAGATCGAAACTCCAAAATGCAACCCTTCAATGAATTCATAAAAAGTGATCCGAGGATAATCATCCTCGGCGATTCCCATGCGCTCAATGCCGTTATCATGCCCATATTAGGCGCCAAATATTTCTCTTTCGCCCAAGGAGGGGACAATATCCGGCAGATGTTCCTCAAACTAGATTATGCGATTCAGGAAAAGAAGAACATCCGCTATGTCGTAATACCAGGAGATTATAATATATTCTCCATGTATCGAAATTTGAATAAAGATTATGCACCGGACCTTTTATATGCAAAGAATCATGTCTTAATATCTAATCTTTATAACGAGAATCACGTTTCTGTAATTTTAAGGGCGTTTTTCCGCTATGCACCCCTGGCGACGGCAGATGACTGGGAGAAGTACTTCTTCCTTCTGACAAATAATCAACAAACCGAGGAATCAACAAACACTAATTATGAACACTTAAGTCAAAGCGAGAAAGAAGCATCGTCCGTGAAACGGGTCCGGTCACAGTTAGGAAACAAAATCATCCAGTCGGAGCTAGTTTCCATATTGGACCAATTCATCGCTTTCTGTAAAAAAAAGCATGTGAAGATCATTGTTGTCCGGTATCCGTTTTCAAAAGAATATGGATATTATGCAAAGAAATATCCCCTTAATGAAGTCGATGCGGCATTTCAAGCAAGGACATCTCATTTCTTGACTATATTGAATTATGAAAATATTTTCTTTGCAAGGTCACATTTCTTTCTGAATACAGATCATTTGAACGATGAAGGAGCAAAATATTTTACCGAAATACTGAAAGTCGACATTGAAAATGCCATATCCCAGGACATAAAATCTATATCAGTCTTATCCGGCGATCTTCGCTATCCGATGCCGGTCACAAAGAGGGGTCGCCTTTGAGCCAATCACACCCCGCCATCACCGTTGTCATACCGACGCACAACCGGGCATCATTCCTGAACCGGGCCATCAACAGCGTGCTGTCACAAACCTGGACGGATTATGAACTGATCATCGTCGATGACGCATCGACAGACAACACCGCTGACGTTGTCCGAGATTTTCACGATGAGCGGATCCGTTATCTAAGACATGATGCGAATCTTGGCGCCCCGGCGGCCCGCAACACGGGCATAACCAAGGCAAGAGGGGATTATATCGGTCTTTTAGATGACGATGACTCATGGCATCCTCAGAAGCTGGAGAAGCAGATCACAAAGTTTTCCGAAGTTTCCGAACGAACCGGATTGGTTTACTGCGGTCATGAGGTCCGCAGCCGCGATGGCCGGTTGCTGAGAACCTATCTCCCCGAGGAGAGAGGAAATTTGCAACTACGGCTTCTTTTGGGTACGACAATCGGCTCCCCCACTCCCTTAATACTTAAGAGTTGCTTTTTGAAAACTGGATTATTTGATGTGAGCCTGAAAAGTTGTCAGGACTGGGATATGTGGAAGAGAATATCTGACCACTATGAGTTCGATTACGTTCCAGAGGTTCTGGCCATCGTTTATGAGCATGGGCGGCAGATATCTTCGGATTTTTCCTCCATGATTCCCGGTAGAACACGGATGGTGGAGAAACATCTTCCCGAATTCTGCCGACACCCCGATATCCTGGTAATCCATCTAAAGCGTGTCGGAAAGATGCATTGTATCAATGGTACTTGGAAAGAGGCTATTCACTGGTTCTTTAAGGCTCTGAAGGTTGATCCTTTACAGATATTTAAGATTATCGCCTGGCTTATTTTTGAGTTACCAATTGTGAAACAATCATCGAAGGAAAAGAGATTTAAAAGATATCATAGATAATTAGAAGGTACCTTAATGCGAGTCCTCTTCATCAGTAATCGAAACCGCCACTTTGAAAATACAAATACCTATCGGGAAAAGGCAATCTTCGATTTAGGGCACGAAAGCATATTCTTTGATCATAACCGGTTTTTTTTGCCTGGAAGAATCAGGGAGAATCTCCCCCTCTTGCATCGTTGGGATCTAAAGAGATTGAATAACCTTCTTCTTGATACAGTTAAAGAAACGCGCCCCGATGTTTGTCTTTCCGTCGGTGGTTATTATAATCTTCCAGAAACGATCACAGCCTTAAAAGAACTTGGCATTTCAACGGTTTTGTGGACCACCGATGCTCCTGACGAGTATTTCACACATATCATAGAAACTGCCCATCTATACGATCGCATTTTTTGTGCGGGCACTGAAGCGATGGAATTGTTGGCGGAGCATCGGGTACTAAACACAGAATGGCTTCCTTTTGCATGTGACCCGTTTTATCATAGGCCAATTCAATTGGATGATGATCAGAAAAATAGACTAGCAAGGGACATCGTGTTTGTGGGTTCGTATTATCCCAATCGCTGGGCGATTCTCAAGGAATTGGTCAATCTCAATATCGGCATTTGGGGACCCGGATGGGGAAGAGTTATCGACGATAGGAATCGGAATTTTATAAATGATGTTCATCTCAATCACTCAGAATGGGTAAAAATCTATAATGCAGCTAAAATCGTTGTCATCATTCATTATCAGGACGGCCAAATTCCGTGTTACCAGGCAAGTCCTAAGATTTTTGAATCAATGGCGTGCAAGTCTTTCGTGCTTTCTGATGAACAGAAAGATATTTTTCGTATATTCCGTTCCGGAAAACATCTGGTTGCATTCCAAAGCCTTGCAGATATGAAGGAAAAAATAGAATATTTTCTAAATCATGAAGATGAGCGGAAAGAGATAGCAAAAAATGGATATGATGAAGTTATCAAGAAACATACTTATCGGCATCGCCTTAAAGAAATACTGAGCTCTCTCGAGACTAAGATGAGATAACAATTGGATTACTGAATTAATGAAAGCTGATTTAATCAAGGCTCTTAAGGAAAGGGAGCGCCAATTTCGGGAGAAGAGCCTCCCGTATGGGGAACATGTCTTGCGAAGCCGCTCAAAGTGGGAGCGTTACATTGAACTTCAAAATGTCTTCCATTGGTTAGGAATGCAGGAAGGAAGCACAGTTCTGGATGTCGGTTGCGCTGATGGACGTTTTCTTGAATACATTTATGCCAATTTGCCATGCTGTTCTCTGTATGGTATTGATTTCGCGTACAATACGTTAATACAAGTACGGCAGAAAGTGGCATGTAACGTGGTCTGTGCTGATATTTGTAATTTACCCTTCAAAAGAGAAATTTTTCAATATGTCTGCTGTATACAGACATTCCAACAAATACCTTCTCAAATAGAGCGCCACAAAGCACTATTGGGAATAGTTGGCGCAATGCAGCAGAATGGCATCTTTGTGTTGACCGTGTTGAACCAACATACCTGGCACGACTCTGTCGACAACGGGAAGGAGGGACCTCTCAAATCCTCACCCGATCTCTACGTTTACTTGTTTAATCATACGGATCTCAAAACTGAACTTGAAGATGCCGGCTTCACGGTTGAGAGAATTGTGGGAATCAATACCCTTCCGGGCCGCTTTGTAAAACAATTAGGATTGGCCGGCGCTTTATTTGATTTACTAATCACACAAGCTTTAACAGGCCTTAGCATAAGAAAAGGGACCTATCTCTTGGCGCGATGTATAAAAAAGTAAACATAGCTCATCTTATCCCCAGCCTCGGACTGGGTGGCGCTGAAAAATACGTGTTTAGCCTTTTCCAGCACCGCAGCCGTGATCTATTCAATTCAAAAATCATCCACTGGCAGGATTGTCGAGACACTCTCCAAGAATTCACTGACTATGGAGACGAGATCATAAAATTAAATTTCGGGAGTATCTTATCTGTCACTACTTGTTTCAAGCTCATAAGGTTGTTAAAGAACCTGCAAATCGATATTTTGCATACCCATTTGATGGATGCGGACCTAATCGGTTTTTTCGCCTGCCGCATATTGAGAATCCCTCAATTAATCACCATTCACAGTTATCCTTATCCTATAGAAAGGAGACATTGTAATCGTTACAGATTTATGTCACTTTTCAATACGTCTTTTGTATTTGTATCCAACAAAGTCAAGAACTATGTACTCTCGAAAACAGGAATCTCTGAACGAAGGACTTTTGTGGTTCATACGGGGATAGACCTTGAGAAGTTTCACATAGAAAAGAGTCATCAAAATAGAGAGCATCTTCTGGAAAATTTGTCCATTGACAAAGAATGTAAAATAGTAGGAAATGTATCGCGGTTAGTAGATGGTAAAGGCCATAGGCACCTGTTGCTTGCTGCGGTTGATATATTGAAAAATTTTCCAAACACTGTTTTTTTAATTATCGGAGATGGTGTCCAAAGGGTTGAGTTGGTTAAGTTTAGTCATGATTTAAATATATCAGATCATGTGAGATTCGCCGGATCGAGAACAGATATACCGGAGCTTCTCGATCTTATGGATATATTTGTTTTCCCCGCTTATGATGAAGCATTTGGAATTTCGGCCCTTGAGGCCATGGCCATGGGGAAAGCGATTATTGCTACAAACGACGCCGCTGTTCCCGAAATCATCGAAAATAATAAAGAGAGCATTCTCATAGAACCACAAAACCCTAAGTTGCTCAGTAAATGTATTCAAGACCTTTTATCGAATCCTGATGAAAGAGTCCGTTTGGGTAATGCTGCATGGAAAAGATCAAGGCATTTCTCTATAGAATCTATGGTTAGAGAAATTGAAAGAATTTACTTGAAGATACTGCTTAAAGATAATGTATGCTCATTGAGCATATAGAATGAAGATATGTTCATAAATTAGATACATCATATGAATCCGCATGTTATTCTTTACCTTCACCACACAGGGCGGTTCGCCGGGGCGGAGAACAGCCTCCTCCACCTGGCTGTCCACCTGGACGAATCGCTTTTCACACCCATCTTCATTTGCCCGGGGGAGGGCGAGTTCCCCCGTCGCCTCCGGGAAAGAGGGATAACCGTCATCCCTCATGAGTTCGGTGCCAACAGGCAACTGCTGCGCCTAGTGAAATCGTTACTTTTTTTGCATACCGTCCTGCGCCGGGAAGAAATTGCCCTCCTCCATGCCAACGGCCCCCAAACGAATATCCCCGCGGGAATCATGGGGAGGATAATGGGTGTCCCCGTGGTCTGGCATGCCCGCAACTGCCTGCGGGAGGGGATGATCGATATCGACCGTCTGATCGGATTCCTTCCGCAACGGATAATATGCAATTCCGAAGCGGTAAGATCGCGTTTTCTTGACAGCGCCTTAAGCGAGAAAAGCCTGACGATCCTCAACAGTATTTCCCTGCCCGAATATGATCTTGGACTCTCAGGAAAGGACGCCAGAGAGACTTGGAATATACCTGTGACGGCCAAGGTGGTGGGAATGATCGGGCGCCTGGGATATGAAAAAGGTCATCAAACCCTCATTGAGGCCATGAAAATCCTCAACGATAGATTTCCCGATCTGTGGCTCCTCATTGTCGGCGGACATGTTTTCGACGATGACAAACGGATACCGGAATACCTGCGGGAAGCGGCAGCGAAGCTCGGTCTGTCCGACCGGGTCGTTTTTACCGGTCATCAGGACAACGTCCTGCCTTTTTATGCGGCCCTGGATATCTCCGTCCTCGCCACGGATCGTGAGGCTTGTGGTCGGGTCCTCTTCGAGGCCATGGCGATGGGTAAACCGGTCATCGGCACGGACAACGGCGGGACGCCGGAGATTGTCGTTGATGGAGAAACGGGGCTGCTTTTTCCCTATGGCGACGCCCGGGCCTTGGCCGACCGGATCAGTTGGCTCTTGGAACGACCGGAGGAAATCTCCCGGATGGGACAGGCAGGACGTCGCCGGATCGAGGCGCACTTTACCATCGAGCAATACGTCGAAAAAACGCAAAGAGTCTATCTAGAACTTCTGGAGGGAAAAGATGCGCTTGGGGGTTGATGCCCGGGAGGTTCAGGATGGTGTGGTCACTGGAATTGGCCGGTCTTTGGCGAATTTCATTTCCTATTTCGCCACTCACGAATCCAATCATGAACTTGTCCTTTTTGCGGAGAAGAGACTCCCCATTCCAATTAATTCCACCTGTCGGGAAGTGATCATTCCCGACGGAGTCACCTTCCACTGGGATCAATGGCGACTCTACAGGCATCTGGAAATGAACCGCATCGATCTCTTTTATTCCCCTTATTATAAATTGCCCCTCCTCTCCCACATCCCGGCAATCAATCAGGTGTTGGACCTTATGTACCTCGTTTTCCCCCCTTATCTTCGGGAACTCGGCATTTTTGGAAGGATATACTACGCTACAATAGGACGGGCCTGCGCCCAGAAGGCAATCAATATCATCACTGATTCGGAACATGCCAAAGGGGACATCGTTCGCCTCTGGGGAATCAGGCCGGAAAAGATTACCGTCATTCCCCTCGGACTGGCGGACCGCTATACCCCGGTTAGGGATAAAGAACGATGCGTACAGGCGATTAAGAGATTCGCTTTGCCTGAACGCTATCTCCTTTATCTTGGCAATTTCAAACCTCACAAGAATGTCATCAGTCTTATCCGTGCCTTTGCCATAATAAAAGAACAGACGAAAGGTTTGAAACTTGTTCTGGCGGGCCCGCTGGACACCCATGGCGAAAGTCTGCGGTGTCAGGTCAACGAGCTTGGTCTGGAAAAAGACGTCGTCTTCACTGGCATGATTCGAGAGGAGGACCTGCCCGAAGTCATCCTTTCGTTGGCCGATATCTTCATCTTTCCCTCCCTCTATGAAGGTTTCGGCATTCCTCCCCTGGAGGCCATGGCCTGCGGGACACCGGTTATTGCTTCCAATCTCACCGCTATTCCCGAAGTTGTGGGAGACGCAGGGCTTTTGGTCAACCCATTAGATATCGATGAATTGGCCCGGGCAATCTTGTCTTTATTGAATAATCGTAACCTTCACAGCAAGTATGCAGAGATAGGATTGGCGCGGGCGGAACAATTTCGAAGTGAACAAACGGCGGGTCAACTCTATAGACATATAACTGGGTTTCTCCGATAATGGCAGATCAATGATGCATCAGAACCTTGGAAGGAAGTAGCAATTATGCTCAATTCGGACAAGAAGCTACTAAGTGACGAATATTTTGAATCTGTTTACAAAAATGTCAACATATTAAATGTTGAACATTTTGAACTGGCATCTGAATCTTTCGCAAGAGATTACGAAGAAATCATGCCTGCTGATAAGAACGCCGCTTTTCTCGATGTTGGTTGCGGAGTTGGCCACTTCCTCTACCATTTAAAAAAAATGGGCTACCTTAATTTTTACGGGATAGACATCTCCTGTCCGCAGATCGAATATTGCAAAAATAATGTCACTGAACAGGTAGAAATTGCCGATGCCTTGGTTTATTTACAAAATATTGAAGACAGATATGATGTCATCTGCGCTCATGATGTATTGGAACATATCGCCAAAGAGAAAGTGATAACCCTCTTAACTATGTTCTTCCGTGCCCTAAAAAAGGGAGGCATGGTCATTATCCGTGTCCCCAATATGAGCAACCCTTTTGGTCTCGATGCAAGATATAATGATTTCACTCATGAACTTGGTTACACAGCGAAAAGCCTTTTCCAAATCTTTTGGATTTGTGGATTCAGAGAAATCCATATTCTTCCTCCAAAACAGATAATTATAAAAAATTATCGTAATCTCATCAGAAAATATCTGGTTGTGGCGTTGCATCAATTAATCCGCTTCTGCTATTACATACAGGACTATAATATTCCACAAAATTTGGACAAAAATTTAACGGCGATAGGAAAAAAGACATGAAGATTCTCATTACGGGCGGGGCGGGATTCATCGGGGTAAACTGCGCGGCGTATTTTAGCCGACACGGAAACGACGTCTTTATCTTCGACAATCTTTCCCGGACCGGAGCTAAGGCAAATGCCGACTGGTTGGCGGCACATCATCCCTGCCGCCTCATCAGGGGCGACATCCGCAACTTCGCTGAACTTACCCAAGTCTTTGTTGAATGCGGCCCCTTCGATCTGATCATCCATCTGGCCGCCCAGGTCGCGGTGACGACCTCTGTCGTCAACCCACGGGAAGACTTCGAAATCAACGCATGGGGAACATTCAATCTCCTGGAGGCGGCGCGTCTCCATAATAAAGATGCCGTGATCATTTACGCCTCCACGAACAAGGTCTATGGGGGGATGGAAGACTTGAGGATCGGTGAGATCGCCGGTCGTTACGCCTATCTGGATCAACCGGAAGGCATCGCCGAGACAAGGCCTTTGGATTTCCATTCTCCCTATGGCTGTTCCAAAGGCGCCGCCGATCAGTACTGTCGGGATTATCATCGGATCTATGGCCTGCGGACAATCGTGATGCGCCAATCCTGCATCTATGGCTATCATCAGTTCGGCGTCGAGGATCAGGGCTGGGTGGCCTGGTTCTGCATTGCCGCACTTCTGGACAAGCCGATTACCATCTATGGCGACGGGAAGCAGGTCCGGGATGTCCTCTTTATCGACGATTTGGTCCGGGCCTATGAAGCCGCTTATGAGCAGAGGGATACCATCGCCGGCAAGGTGCTGAACATCGGCGGTGGGCCGGAGAACACCCTTTCCCTTCTCGAATTGCTATCCCTGCTGGAGCGCTTCAAAGGGAAGAAGATCCCCGTCGATTACGGAGATTGGCGACCGGGGGATCAGAAGATCTTCTTCTGCGACATCTCGGCGGCGGGATCGCTGCTCACCTGGAAACCTTTCGTAAGTCCGGAACTCGGCACGGAAAGATTATATCAATGGGTAGATACTAATAAAAGGATTTTTTGCTAGCAAGCTCTGCGCACATGGAGAAATGCTTTTTTTATCATATTTTCCGAATATGAATCTCTCGATAATTGGCTCGCTTTCAATAACCTGCAACTATGAATGAGCATCCCATGCTCGCCGTCCTCATTGCGGGTATCGGAGACCTTGTTCTGGCCTCTCCCGCTTTCCGGGCTATGAAGAGCGGTCATCCCGTCAGTCCGCTGCACCTGCTCACCAGCCGGGAAGCGGCCGAATTGGCACGCAACTATCCATACATTGACAAGATATGGGAATTACCCGTGCGGCAACTGCGGCGTGAAAAGACAACCTATTTTGAAATCATCGCGCTAATGGCAAAAATGCGTCAACTGCGTTTTGATTGCGCAGTAAATCTGTATCATGTTGATTCCCGCGCTGGTGCGGTGAAAATGGGATTAATTTTTCAAGCCATCAATGCCGGTGAGAAAATCGGTCATGATCGTTATGGCTTCGGCCTTGTCGTAGATAAAAAAATTCCCGCCGTTTTCTTTGACCAAC
>Ga0302248_1001833_pt1 | contig 14279 bp, 17 predicted proteins | sample AAG_UR_Leu_MG_FD_193528 | JGI IMG/M metagenome (GOLD analysis project Ga0302248, IMG submission 193528) | Enriched activated sludge microbial communities from anaerobic digester in WTTP, New Holstein, Wisconsin, United States - AAG_UR_Leu | ecosystem: Engineered > Bioreactor > Anaerobic >... | reverse complement strand
TTTCAGCGGATAAAACATTTGATTTATCCGCCGAAGTTTTCTAAAATAAAAAGCCTGAATAATTAAGTACTTTGTGAAAACAAATTTAAGGGGTTTTTTCCGCACTAAAAATTGTTGAAACAAGGCAGCCGTGGAGGATTAATTTTTCTTGTAGACACTTTTCCGGTGCCCGATGCGGAGAACGAGAATCAATATAACGGCGTCTTCGATATGAACGATAACCCGATAGTCTCCTACTCGATACTTCCAAAAGTTTCCAAGCTGGGAGCCTTTTAGCGCCTCTCCAACGCTTCGAGGATCTTCCAGGGGAGCAATCCTCTCGTGCAAAAACTTGAGGATACGCTTGGCGGCTTGCCGGTCGAGTTTGCTTAATTCCCGATCTGCCGCAGGATCTATCTCAATCTTCCAGGCCATAACGCTTCATAACTTTTTTTAGCGATATGGGTTTGCTTCGACCTGAACGGACATCTTCAAGGCGCTTCTTGGCAAGATAAATATCTTCAAGATCGTCAAGATATTCAAGGATTGCCTCGCGGACATAAAAAGTCTTGGTGCGGCCGGTTTCCTTCGCCAACACAGTCAACCGCTCTTCGATTTCCTCAGGCAGTCTAATAGCCAACATGTTTTATTCTCCTTTGCTATACAAGTATAGCCAACATAAATTTAATGTCAACAGAATATGTGGAAGACGGCTTGTGAAGGAGCGCAGAAGAGGTTCTATAATGGTTTGAAACGATTTGCATATTGTGATACAATGTATTGCAAAAGAATTCTTAAGGAGTTTTCAATGAAAGCCGCCGCAATCAACTTGAGAATAGAGCCTGAAGTTAAAAACCGCCTTGAAAGACTCTCAGAAGAAACAAAGCGATCAAAATCGTTTTTAGTAGGTCATGCGATAAAAGATTATTTGGACGCGAACGAGTGGCAAATAGGAGAAATCAAGAAGGGTCTGAAAGAAGTAGAAAACGGGGAAACGGTCACCCATGAGTCAGTAAGAGCAAAGTGGGAGGCCAAGATTGCGAAGGATAAAAATTGAGTGGACTGCGGGTGCCCTGGCGAACCTTGATCAAATTGAACAATTTATAGCCCGCGAGAATCCTACGGCTGCCGTCAATACCATTCTCAAGATCATTGATCGGGTAGAAAGCGAATTAGCTCTTTTCCCTTCCGCTGGGCGTCCTGGCAGAGTGGATGGTACGCGGGAGCTTGTATTCACGGATTTGCCTTATATTGTTGTATATACTGTTCGCCAGTCTTCGGTATTTGTTATCCGGGTGTTTCATGCATCCCAGGACTTTCAGCGCATAGTCCGCTGAACTTCTACAGCTAAAGCCACAAGGAAGGCACGTCTATTATTTTTAATAGACAAAACTTGCAAAATGATTTACCATGCCTTCATGAGTAATACCTACGAACGATTATTCGTTTCTCAACTCGAACAGCGACTAATTGCCGAAAACACGCGTATTCAGGTCTTGGTGGGGCCACGTCAGGTTGGGAAAACAACGGGTGTCAAGCAGCTCCTGGCCCGATACCCTTATGCCAGCCATTATGCCAATGCGGATGATCTCCTGAATACGGATCGAACATGGTTACTTGAGCAGTGGCAAACGGCGGTATCAATGGGAAGGCAGACTCTTCTCGTCATAGACGAGATTCAGAAGGTGCCAAACTGGTCAGACACGCTCAAGTCATTATGGGACAAAGCGCCACAATCTATTCGGGTAGCCGTCCTGGGGTCGAGTTCACTGCAATTGCAGAAAGGCTTAGCAGAAAGCCTGGCGGGACGATTTGAACTGATGAAGGCTCATCACTGGACGTTCCATGAACAGAAAGTTGCCTTTGGTTACGACCTTGATCGCTATCTAACCTACGGCGGGTATCCCGGCGCCGTTGTCTATGAAGATGATTATGACCGTTGGTATGCTTATCTAAAGGACTCCATTGTTGAAGCAGTGATCGGAAAAGACATTCTGCTGAACAGAAGGGTGGGTAATCCTGCTCTGTTCCGGCAGGCATTCGAGATCCTGTGCCGTTATCCGGCACAGGAAATCAGTTACACAAAGCTACTTGGTCAACTTCAGGACAAGGGCAACACGGACCTGGTAAAATATTACATTGAACTCTATTCGGGAGCTTTTCTCATACATCCGTTGGAAAAGTATTCTGCGAAAAGCTATCTGACCAGGGGATCAAGCCCAAAAATTATCGTGTCCTGCCCTGCCCTGTATGCCATGAACGAAGGACCTCACTTTCTTGAAGACCGTGAAAAACGGGGGCGGATTTTCGAGACGGCTGTTGGAAACCAGCTACAGCAGCTTGCTGGAAATCTTTATTATTGGCGAGAGAAAAACCTGGAGGTTGACTTTATCTACAAATACCGGGGGAAGATTTATGCAATAGAAGTCAAGTCGGGACGCCGCAAATCCTCCAAGGGGTTGGATGCCTTTATAAAAAAGTTCCCCTCAGTAAATCCAGTAATTATTACACCGGAAAATTTTCCCGTTTTTTCGGAAGATCCCCTAATGTTTTTGGCAAAAATTTCATGAAGATTGGAAGGAAAACAAAAACCGTAGCCATCTATGCCCGCGTCTCCACGGACAGGCAAAAGGTCGATATGCAGCTTCACGAACTGCGTCAATTCGCGGCCCGGTCCGGTTGGAACATTTACAAAGAATACATTGATCAGAATTACAGCGGGGGCAACACCAAACGCCCGGCTTTTACCGCCATGATGGACGCTGCCAGGAAGAGGAAATTTGATCTCCTTCTGGTTTGGAAGCTGGACAGATTGAGCCGGTCCCTCAAGGACCTCATCATCACCCTGGACGACCTTGGGGCGTGTGGCATCGACTTTGTGTCCTACGACAACAACCTGGATACATCCACTCCTACAGGCAAGCTCGTGTTCCAGATCGTCGGCGCTGTGGCCGAGTTTGAAAAGGACATTATCCGGGAAAGGGTCGTCGCGGGTCTGGCCGCCGCCAGGAGCAAGGGCAAGCGGCTTGGCCGGCCACCAATACCGCAAAATGTTTATGATCGGGCCGCGAAGATGCGTGCAGAGGGGCTGTCATATCGAAGCATCGGGAAGGTTCTGGGGATTGACGAAGGAACGATTCGGAAAAAGGCCCAGAAGAAATTGCAAGCGGCAAAAACAGGGAGCCGCGCTGCTGCCCCTAATTGACGAAAAAGATTTGTTGCAACTTGCAAGAGGCATTTGGTTGCATATCTACAGATTGCAAGCCCTGCATTGATAGTCAATGCAGTGGATGCCCTGCATCGTACCACGCGGCAGGCGATGCACAGTCTCCCTCCTCTTCTATGTGCTACGCGTCTCCTGCGTCGTACCCCGGCTCAGAGAAAAACACAGATGATCGTAGCGGAACGAAGCGCCCATTGGCAGGACATCATGGACAGGCAGGCGGCAGCGGGCCGGGCAAGAGTATGATAACAATAACAATAATTGCTGCAATGTCCTTGCGAAAGGACAATTTGACCACCCCCAACTTTAGCCGTGGGGTGGTTCAACGATCGTATATGCCGACGTAATAGCCGTAGCCCTGGCCTCCAATCAGCAATCAGTACTTATGGAATTGGGCTATTCTTGCCTGTTCATTCCAGAATTATGGATGGTGCCACTACATAAAAAAACAAAAACCCCCTGACGAACCGGTTTCATCAGGGGGTTTTTTATTTGGGACACAGATCTTTAAACGACGTGTCTTTTATGTCTTGGTGGGGCTTCTTCTCAAACCTCTTTTCTTTTCAGCCAGGCCTCCTGATAGAGACGACCGATGGAGAGGAAGAGGGCCAGGAAGAACATCCCGAACATGAAGTTGGGGGCCGTCCCGAAGTACTGGTCGATCTTGAAGCCGAGGTAGAAGAAGAGGAGGGAGGCGATAGCGATGACGAATCCGTAGGCGCTCACGATCATCACGGGGTTGTATTTGTGGTAAAGAGCCTTCTTGGTTTGTTGCAGTGCCGACATCGTCCTGTCCTCCTTTCTAAAGATTGCTGATCCCGTCTATTAGCCGACCATGTTCTTGATGCCTTCGATCACCGGATTGGTGAAGAGGGCGATCAGGACCGTGTAGAGGGCGAAAACACCGGCGACCTCTCCCGTGTACATCTTCTCATACTTGTGTTTCAGGCTGATGATCACCATACCGCCCACGATCAGGCATCCAAGCTGGAAGTAAGGGAAGTTGCCGACACCCGCCGCCGCATACTCGGCCAGGGCGAAAGTTCCGGTGCAAAGAACAACAACGATTGCCGCTACCAGGGTTCCTAAGGTCTTTTTCATTTTCTGTGTCCTCCATTTATTTTTATTTTTTGATTGCGTCTGTTTGACTTTAGATATTGCGGGAAGCGTGCCAACTGATTTGAAGTGAGACGTTGGTCTGTTTATGTGTATGATAATTTTGCGTATTATTGGAAAGCAGCGCGATCTGGATAGGCAATTAGGGGGATGTTTAAGGAGGATCTTTCAAAGAATCTTTAAATGGATTGAATGGAATGATTGAAAAGCTGCTTCATAAAGGCATCAGGCTTAATGTGTCCAGACCTATATTTGATTTGACAGTCATTGTAAAAACAGGTCCTGCCTTGCCTATCAATTTCATCTGCAAGTCGTTACTCTTGATATCCATGTCGGTGCATTGAATACAGATCGTACTGTACAATATGCGAATCATAGATTTTGCCGATGGAGACGCCTGCCGCTTCTTCCTGAAAGCAGTAAAACGTCAATCTCGACTCATATGCAAGATTACAAACGTTAATATTTAGTTGAACTACTTTGGCACCGCTTGATAGCCATGCGGCAAACGGAGAAAACAAATCTCAACCTTTGTATTGGAGGAAACCCGACTACATGGTTTAAATCTCATGCAGGCACTATTCACCGATGGAATTCATTACCCGAATTAGTGTCCTTCATGGTAAGGGAAATACCATGAATATTCTTCTCACCTTTGCTGGTGTTCGCGATCCCTTCAATGCCGAGATGGTCCAAGGCAGTTATACTGACGGCCCTGTACTCTCGCTTCTGAAAGAACGTTCCTTCGCAACGATCCACATTTTTACAACACCCAATACCCTTGTTAATGCCCGTTCTCTGCAAACTGAAATCGGAAAGCAATGGCCTGAAGTCCCCACGCATGTTGTATTCATCGATATCCCCGATCCTACGGATTATGAAGCCCTCTACCTCCACATGTTCCGCCACTGCCGGGAGATCATGGCAGAACATGCGACGGCGCAGCCCCGCTACTTTATCGCCACACCTTCCGGGACCCCGCAGATGCAGACGATCTGGTTTCTTTTAGCCCAATCGGGGGCCGTCCCGGCAACACTCTTGAAGATCACCCCGCCCCGGTTTTTGCGCCCCCAACAGCCGGCGGTCTCCGAAATCCGCCTCTCCCTGGAGTCCTTCCCCAGCCTTCCCTGGCCGTCGGAACAGGACCTCGATATGGCGTCCCTTTTGCTCCGCAAAGAGAAGCTGGAGGCGGAACGGGGAGAGATACTGAGGGAATATGGCGACCTGCGCATGATTGGCAAAAGCCCGGCCCTGACGACGATGCTCGATACGATTCAGGCCGTCAGCCAGTACGATGCCGCCGTCCTGATCCAGGGAGAAACGGGGACGGGGAAGGAAATCGCCGCCCGGGCAATCCACTTCAACAGCCCCCGGAAAATGGAACCTTTCATAGTTATAAATTGCGCCGCCATCCCGGAGAGCCTCGTGGAGAGTGAGCTCTTCGGTCACGAGAAGGGGGCCTTCACCGGGGCGATCCAGCAGAAAAAGGGCAAATTCGAATTGGCCAGCGGGGGAAGCATCTTCCTCGATGAAATCGGCGATATGCCCCTGCCTGCACAGGCCAAGATCCTCAGGACCATCCAGGATGGTGGAATCACCCGCGTCGGTGGGGTCATGGCGATTCAGACCGATGTCCGCGTCCTGGCGGCGACGAACCGCAATCTCGCCGCCCTGATCGGCGACAATAAATTCCGGGAAGATCTCTATTATCGCCTCAAGGTCATCGATATTTGTCTGCCAGCTCTCCGGGAGCGTCAGGAAGACATCCCCCTGCTGGTCGATCATTTCCTGTCTCGCCATAACCATCGCTGGCGGCAGCAGAAACAGCTCAGCCGCGAGGCCATGCACCGCATCGTCTCTTATTTCTGGCCGGGAAATATCCGGGAATTGGAGAACGCCATTGAAAGGTCCTTCATTCTTGCCAAGGGAAGCGTCATCCGGGTGGAAGACCTGCCACCGGAACTCAGCGCCCCGGCTTCCTTGCCGAATTCCAGGCAGGATTCGATGAAAGGATCGGACGTCAGGCAATCAATATCAATGAACCAAGCAGAATCTCTGCATGCTTCCGCAACTCCGGGACCATTATCAGTGCTGTCGCCGCCATCTGTGGCAATTCCTCCCGACGGCATGGACTTGACACAGCGACTCCACGAACTGGAAAAGACCTACTTCGCCACGGCCATCTGTCAGGCTGATGGCAACCGGGAAGCGGCGGCCAAGCTCCTGGGGATCCAGCCCCACACCTTCCGCAAGCGGGCTAAAGAGAAATTTGGTTTGTGAGCTTGGAAAAATTGGTTGAAATCCTTTCGTGATTATGTAAAATCAAATAATCATATTTTGCAGGAGAGCGAGGCCATGATCAAGACTATCAGTGCTACGGATGCCGTAAGAAGCTTTTCAGATTTACTCAATGCCATCAAATACAAGGGAGAGTCCTTCACAATCCTGCGGGGGGGGAAACCGGCGGCAACGATAGGACCGGCCGAAAAACCTTTTGGCGGGCGAACATTAAAGGAACTCAGCGCCTACCTCGCAACCTTGCCGGCTATTGAAGAAAAGGATGCCTTTGCCGCCGACCTGGAAGATATTATCCGCAATCAGCCTGCCTTGCCGGAGACATCGTCATGGGCGTAATCTTCGATACCAGTGAAATAATCACCCTGGAACGCAATCGTCAGGAGATCGAAGAAATTATTCGTGGCCGCGAGGATGAGCCGTTCGGCATCAGCGTGGTCACTGTTGCCGAACTGTTGCATGGCGTCGAGCGCGCGGACACGGAGGTAAGGAAAATGAATCGCCAGGCGTTCGTGGAAAAGGTCATGGAATTCTTTCCCACCTTCCCTTTCGATATGGCCGTGGCCCGCATCTACGCCCGTATCTGGGCATCCCTGGCCAAGAGAAATCTTCTGGTCGGCGCCCATGATCTCATCATCGCCGCCACGGCGATTTCTCTCAATTATACCGTCATAACGTCAAACATCAGGGATTACGGGAAGATAGAAGGGTTGAAAGTGGAACGGCGATGATTATCCATATTCCCTGATTTAACTTTTTTGTGAAGATGCTTTCAGGATTGCGTATTCCGCCGCTTCCGCCACGCGCTTCCCGAGGACGACGATACCGTAACTATTGTTACGAACAGGCAGCATAAAAGGTAATAAATATTACTTCAAAGGTAACGTAGATTACTATTAGCTGGATGGCGCAAAATGGCCATAAATTATTCTCCTATTATATTATATATTTACGTTTGTTTCACGATGCTGGCACGATCCCTGCTAAATAAAAAGTCAACATCGTCAACATAAACAAGAACCCGAATCAACAGGAGCCTCCCATGATCACAGAAATCGGCATTGAAAATTTCAAGGCGTTTGCAAAAACAGCCCGGATACCACTAAAACCGATCACGCTGCTCTTTGGACCGAATTCCTCCGGCAAAAGCTCTCTTATTCAAGCTATTTTAATGTTGAGACAAACCATAGAAGAATCAATGAGTGATGAACAGACCTTGCTGCCCAAGGGGAAGCTTGTTGATTTGGGCAATTTCTCTGAATTCATCCACAATCATAATGAATCTCTCTCTTTTTCACTGACTTTTAAGATATCCCCCCCGATTGGTCTATACGATGCCATTCCCACTGAGGATTATATATCGCAAACAAAGGGAGGGAGCGACAGACTGAATAACCTTTGTGACAGCATTGAATCTCTGCCGCTAGGAATCAAAATTACGTTTTCTTTCGAGAATACCAAAGGAATCCACGTGACCCAGGTCGATCTGCTTGTTGGAGAAGATCCAACGTCGATCATTACCTATGTCAACGAACCACCGGAAAGTATGGAGAGTCTTCCAGATGATGCCGATGAAAAAGCTAAAAAACTAAGAGAGAGCCAATGGCGTATTTATAGAACATCCCCTAAACGTTATATGAAGTTTAAAAAAATCGAAGATCATGAATACTGGAAAAAATACTTTAAACATATCAAAGAAGATGAATGGTGGAGGCAATGGAAAGATGAATTCGATCTACTGAGTGAAGAGTACCCTGAAATTGATTGGAATAGTACATCTACGTTGACGAAAGAAGAAAAGATCTTAGCCCGTAAAATGGTAAAAGAGCGGCAAATAAGGTTCCTTAAATGCCTGATGAAGACAACAAGAGTCTTATTTGCCAATGATTATCTGGTGTTATCCAAATTTATGCCTGTTGGATTAAACGGATACGATCCCCAATATCTGACAAGCTGTGATTTTGACCTCCCGGATCAGGATAATATTTCTGTGCTGATTTTGGCTTCGTCATACAGGGTCAAAGAGTATCTTTTAAATTGCATACACTTAGGCCCCGTTCGGCAGAATCCAGAAAGGAAATTTTTCTTCAGCGGAATTATCTCGGCATATGTTGGGGAGCATGGCCAATATACGAATGAAATTTTAGTTACCAATCCTGACTTGGTTAAAAAGGTAAACAAGCAACTGTCAAGCCTCAATCTTGGTTATCAAGTCAAGATCGTGCAACTCGCGAGTGATTCATCGGATGTAAAAATCTCTACCATACGATTGGTAAATGACTCCGGAATCGATCTCGCGGTAACTGATGTGGGTTACGGGATAAGTCAGGTTTTGCCAATTATAGCACAGAGCATGCTGGCCGAAGGGAAAACGATTTTTATTGAGCAACCCGAACTTCATCTTCATCCAGCTCAACAGGCGGAACTGGGCAGTTTCTTTGCATATTGCATCCGGCCCGAAAACACCAAGGACGCTAATAACACAGATGGCGCAGAGAAGCCATTGCCTAACAGATTCATTATCGAAACGCATAGTGAAAATATAATTTTACGTTTGCAAAAACTCATTCGTAAAGGTGAGTTGAAAAAGGAAGATTTGGCGGTCATATATTTCGATAAAACGGCCAAAGGTACGGAGGCAAAAGAGCTACGTCTGAATGATGATGGCGAATTTATCGATCCCTGGCCGCATGGGTTCTTCGAGGAATCCTTTAAAGAGATGTTTGGAGATTGAGATGGTCTTTTATGTCTATATGAGTCCGGACGTGATTCTGGATGCCAAAAATGGCGGACCTTACGCAATACAGAACCTAATTGGCATTCTTCTTGGTTTTTGCCAAAACTGCTGTCTCTTTGAATTTAAAGATAACAGATGGGAGAAAGCAGTATATAGCAATGCTGACCAATTGCCGCCGAGCAACGCAAGAAAAAAAATTATGGTGTTATTGGGGGAGCTCAAAAAACAAGGACGTTTCATACGTCACCTTATTCCTAATCATGTCATACAAAGCATCAACATAGCAGATGTTTATGCACAGGCTGAAAAAGTACTCTTGGATTTTCTGCTTGCGGGTGAAAATGAAATAGCTCATGTTTCAGGGAGGGTAGAAACCGGAGCCTTGGACAATTATAATGAATCGGGCTTTGAATCGAAACGGTCAAATCTGGCCAGCAATGGGCGATTATTCCAGGATAGTGAATTAGATCAAACCGACTTTTTAAAAGAAGTATTTAAAAAAGTATTCATGCATACAAAACGGATCGAAATCTGTGATGCAATTTTTGGAAAATATTTCGGCGACAACTTTGAATATTCTTTTTCGACGCTATTCAAATACGTAGAAAAAGAAGTCGTTAACGCTGGGCAGATCGAGAAAGTGGTCATTCATTGCAGGAAACCTGAAATATGCACAGATGACCATATGAAGATACTTTTGTCTCGGATTAAAAGGGGAAGATTATCTAACTTAAAGATCGAGGTCAGGTTTTATAAAAGTAAAGAACCAGACGAAAGATTGCCTGCCTTGCCGCATGAACGATTTATAATGACTGATCAAGTTGCCCTAAATATTGGAAGAGGGATGGACTTCCTGGACAAAAAAACAAAAAGAAATCGTGATATATTAATAAAATTGGCCAAGGAGGATGAAATTAAGGATTCAATTAACAGATGCCACAATTGGATGATCGAGCCTGTGATCATCTAATCTTCTATTCGAGAAACAGCATTATATGGTTTTGCATGCCTCAAACACCACACCAACATTGTTAGAGATTGAAGTATGATATGAAAAATTCGAATTCTTTCCAAACAATGAAATATCCCTTTTCCTTTGCCATCATCGCCACGGTGATGATCATCTTCGGTGCAATGGCGCCATTTCCCCCCGCTTACGGATTGGAAGGCTCAAATGCTAACCCGACTGCGGACTTCAAAATTGAAAATGCCGTAGTCAAAATCTTTGCCACTAGGCGCAATCCCGATCCGAGCAAACCCTGGACAAAACATGCCCCTCAAGAGGCAAGCGGCAGTGGTGTGATTATAGAGGGGAAGCGCATCCTTACCAACGCTCATGTAGTGCTCTACGCAAGTCAAGTAGAGGTTCAGGCAAATCAGGGGGGCAATAAGATCTCCGCCACTGTTGAAGCAATCGCACCGGGAATTGATCTTGCCGTCCTCAAGTTGGAGGATGAGACATTTTTCAACAACCGTCAACCTTTGGAAAGGGCCAACACCCTTCCCGATGTAAAGGATGCTGTCATGGCCTATGGCTTTCCGGTGGGTGGCATAAGCCTGTCAATCACCAAGGGTATTGTGTCTCGCATTGAATTTGCGAGCTATAGCTATCCTGTTTCGGGACTTCGAATTCAGATCGATGCCGCTATCAATCCCGGCAACAGCGGTGGACCTGCCGTAGTGGACGGCAAAATGATCGGTCTTGCCTTCAGTCGCCGCGGAGATGCGCAGAATATCGGCTATATAATTCCCTGCGAAGAAGTGGAAATTTTTCTCCGGGATATTGCCGACGGCGTTTACGATGGGAAGCCGGCTCTGTTCGATGACCTGCAAAGTGCTAAAAATCCGGCACTTCGCAGCTTTCTCAAACTGGACAAGGACGTAGAGGGTATTGTGGTCCATGAACCGGTGGATGGAGGCGTCACCTATCCCTTGAAAAAATGGGATGTAATCAACAGAATCGGCGATAACATACTCGACAATGAAGGGATGGTTAAACTCAAAACAAACCTCCGTGTGGACTTTCGTTATTTCATTCAGAAGATTGCAAAGAAGGGACGGGTTCCTCTCACTGTGGTCCGTGGAGGCAAGGCACTGTCGGTTAACGTTTCCCCAGTAGTCAACCGCCCACTCCTTATCCCCAGCCTGAACGGCGCCTACCCATCCTTTTTCATATATGGACCCATTGTCTTTTCCAAGGCCACATTGGAGTTTGTCGGTAAAATAATTTCTTCTAAAAACAACCTGTTCACTGCTCTCAGTATTGTAGGAAGTCCCCTCGCCACAAGACTGGGCGATAAACCAGCATTCAATGGCGAGGAATTAGTTGTCGTGTCTTCACCCGCCTTCCCTCACAAACTGGTGAAAGGTTACTCCAGTCTGGGCGGTGAAGTAGTGAAGGCCATCAATGGTACTGCTATTAAGAACTTAAAGCATCTTGTGGAGGTACTCAGGGACAGTAAAACCGATTTTATCAAGCTTGAGTTTTCACAGCGTGGCGGTGAAACAATGATCTTCCCACGTAAGGACATGGTCAACGCCACTGAAGAGATTTTGACGGACAATGGAATTCGCAGTCAGGGCTCACCGGATACGCTGGCCGTGTGGAACAGCAAACCTCCTCAATAAGCGTTTCATATGAATGAACAAATGGTAAAGAGAGAGCGATTAAAGGAATTCCGTATTGCCTGCTTCTAATGGATGCTACTTCTTAGGATGGATAGCAGATGCTCAGAGGTCGTAATGGATAAGTATCGGGGAAAAGGATTTTGTAAACTTTCATTATACATAGCGCATTATGTAATTGCGCATAATTTACGAACCACCTCGTTGCCTGATGTCCATTCCGTGAATTTGGACTCCACCGACCGAACGACATCATCAAGGGTCGGGAAGTAACGGTTGTGTAGGCAGAGTCTACGAGTCAATTTCCATAAACGCTCGATCGGATTGAGATCAGGACTGTACGGAGGCAGAAAATCCAATATGAATTTATCCCCTTGCTTGTTTCTCCAATCAGCATGGAGTTTGGCATGATGATATTTGGCATTGTCGATAATCACAATAACACGCCGCCCACTTCGAGAACTGGCCTGCCGGAGGCGTTTAAGAAACGCATGGAATGTCATGGCGTTAAACTTTCCCTCCTCTCTTTGGAAAACCAATTTCCCATCCCGCAGACGAACAGCGCCGAAATAGCCCACACTCTTACGGGTGGGGTGATGCAACAATACAGGGTCCTTTTCCTCAGGAGGCACCCACATCAAGCACCGTGATCCATGTTGCTGAAAATGGACTTCATCGATCGACCACAGATCAATGCTCGGATCAGCGGCAAATCTACGAACTTTTTTTATATGTCTCCTGAAGCTCAGGATTGGCACGGGCGATCAGTGGGCGTGGTTTACGCCGACGAAAGCCAAAGGACTTAAACATGTATTGGCACTGGCGAACCCCTATTGTTACCCCATACCGCTGCTTAATGAAGGCAGATAGCCCTTTCCCATCCCAAAGACCACTTGCGATCCCCACCGCCTCGGGTGGCTGCCGTAGTACCAGCTTAATTTCGTCCATTTGCTCATCCGTTAAGCGCCGGGGACGCCCGGAACGTTCCCCTTCCACCAAGCCAGCCAAGCCTCTTTCTTCGAAACGGCGAACCCAGTATTCCACCGTGCGCGGTGAGTCCCCCAAGAGACGGCTGACCTCCGGGCAGCTCATACCCTGGGCCACGAGCAATACACCATGCAGGCGGTGGTCGTATCGCGATTCTTCTGAGCGGCGGATTTCATCCTGCAATCCAAGAACGATAGTTGATGCATCGGTTATGGTTAATCTTTTCATGAATGCAGTATATCATATCGCCCATCAATGCGCAATTATTAATTGCGCTGTGTATAATATGAGGCTTCAATCTCAATAACCGATACCGTAATGGTTATCAAGGAGTTATGAAGTGAAAAAGAATAGCCATAAGATTTTTATGATCGTTTCGACGCTTTTATTCTTCTCATTTTCAACATCTATTCAGTGTGCTACTTTATATCGTTGTGTGGATGCTAAAGGCTCTATTTTAATGACAGATAATATTCCAACGGACCCCAACTACAAATGCAAAATTCTAGATTCTTACAGAGACCCGATACCAGAAGAACGTTCCCAGCAGCAAAGAAAAAATCAAGAACGAAGGACAATGCCTCAGAAGTCATATCCAGAGAAAAACACCGGCTTAGTCCCACCCTCGCGAGTAAGAGTAACCGTTAAACGAATCGACAGCAATTTGTACGAGGATATTTTCACGCATATCGTTATTAAGACAGCAGCATGTGTAGAATTAGCACTCATGGATGATGCTTTACTCGATGCTCCTGGTGGTATAGGTGAGCTGTTTTTTTTAAATACTGGCACGTCGTGCATGGTTGTCAAAGTTTATCGAAAATGATCTCAAATGCTCAAATAATTATGGTCTTGAAATATCAGTTTTTATCTGAACCCCGTGCCTTGAAGCTTTGAAGTGGTAATCCTCACCTTAATTCAAAATCAAAAACCGTTGACTTGTAGATGCTCGATAACCGCCACCCTTGATTTTTTGCTCTGTCTCACCTGAGCATTACGGGTTGTACACTGCGATCAAGTTCATTTATCCCAAAATCACGCTTTCAAGAAGAATTCGTGACTCCGATATCGTCTTTGCACACAGTGTAAAGAAAACTCCATCCACCGGCACTTAATGGAAATGAGTAGCTGCCCGTCCGCAGCGTGGTCCAGGCGGAGTATCGTAATGCCCTGGGAATGATGTCCTTCGTATCTGTTCATGGTCGTGATAAATTGAGCCAAAAATGGTCGTCAGGAACTGAGCCACTTAAGGGGTGAAGTTGCTGAGGTAAGGTTGTATGAGAGAGTTTTTTATCTCAGTGTAAGCGAGGAGGCGCA
>Ga0302248_1001831_pt1 | contig 14294 bp, 11 predicted proteins | sample AAG_UR_Leu_MG_FD_193528 | JGI IMG/M metagenome (GOLD analysis project Ga0302248, IMG submission 193528) | Enriched activated sludge microbial communities from anaerobic digester in WTTP, New Holstein, Wisconsin, United States - AAG_UR_Leu | ecosystem: Engineered > Bioreactor > Anaerobic >... | reverse complement strand
CGCCTACTGCGCGCCCCCGGACAGGAACCGCACCGCCTCCTGTAAAACCGTATCGGTTTCCAGATCGTACACCGGCGGATTTGTCAGATGCCGGTTGATTTCGTTGCGCACCATGCGCCGGAGGATCCTCTCCGACAGAAGAGGCTCTTCCCGCACGAGATCGGCGATGAAGGCGTCGATCCGCTTCGGGCCGGGGTCCTGGGCTCCGGCCGCGAAGTCCGCGATCCGCCGCTCCGAGATGATCTTCGAATACGCCGCCAACTCCGCCTCCGTCAGGTCCGGATCCTTCACCTCCCTGTCCGGAGACACCCCCACCTTGTCGATGGTGACACCGCTGGGGGTGTAGTACCGGGACATGGTCAGGCGGAACCCCCCCAGGGCGAGATGGTGCACCTGCTGGACCGATCCCTTCCCGTAGGTCTTCGTGCCGAACAGGGTGGCCCGGGAACGATCTTTCATCACCCCGGCGAAGATCTCCGATGCCGATGCCGAACCGTTGTCGATGAGCACCACCATGGGAAGGGTGGGCGGAACGATGACCCCCGGGCGGGCCGTATAGACCACGTTTTCCTTGGCAATCCTGCTGCGGGTGCTGACGATCTCGCCGTCGTCGAAGAAAAGGTCCACCGCGTCCACCACCGATCCGAGCAGTCCTCCGGGGTTGCTGCGCAGGTCCACGATCAGACGGGAGTACTTCCGGGAATTGAAGAAATCCACAGCTTCGCGGATTTTATTCTCGGTGTGGGGTGTGAACTGGATGATCCGCAGATAAGCCACCCCCCCGGGGATCATGCCCCATTTTACCGTGGGAACCTGAATGACCGCCCGGGAGAGAGGGACCTCGAAGGTCAGGCCGGCGCCCCGCCGCACCGTCACCTTCACGACGGAGCCCGCAGGCCCCCGCAGCCGGTTGACCACCTCGTCGATGGCGAGGTTTTCCGTGGAGTCTCCTTCGATCTTGATGATCAGGTCCCCGGACTGGATGCCCGCCCGGTATGCCGGGGTGTCCTCAATCGGCGCCACCACTTCGACATAGGTGGAAGAATCCCGTCCATCCCCGCCCTTCGCCGGGGCCTGCTTGCTGATGTACAATCCGACGCCGCCGAACTCCCCCGCCGTTGTATCCGACAGTCCCCGCATGTCGGTGGCGGTCAGGTACGCGGAGTGGGGGTCTCCCAGGCTGTCGAAGAGGCCCTTCAGGGCCCCCTCCATGAGGACTTCCGGATCCACGGGGTCCACGTAATTGTTCTGGACGAAGGAGAACACGTACTGGAATATGTAAAAAAGGCGCTGGGCCCGGGAATCCTGCGATTGGGCCGTCGCGATGGGCACGGACAATGCCGCGACGAAAAACAGCGCCAGGACGCCGGTCAGAAGCATCCAGGGTACTTTTTTTTCTTTCATATGCCATATCCTCCTGTGACGCCCACCCTTTCAATATACACGGCCCCGGAGACCTTGACCACCGTTCGCTTAGGCCGTAGGATTCCATCCGCCATGAGCCTCTATCTCCGGTTGGTTTTTTATATCGGCGCCCTGTGGGAAATCCTCAGGTTTCTCTTTCTGTTTACCGGCGTCTCCCTGCTGGCCAACCCCCAGGCGAATCCCTTTGTGAACCTGCACCTTCTGTGGATATCCTCGGGCCAGGCCTGCACGGCGCTCCTGTTTTTTCTCATCGCCTACATGCCGTCCCGGTTTTCATCCCTGAGGGCGGTGGCGGCCTTTTTCAAGCTCGCCGGACTCCTCCCCGCCGTTGCCCTGGCCCCCCTGTACCTCCTGCGGCCGATCTGGTCCGCCGCGGGTCTCACCTCCTGGAGTCCCGTGGCGCCGCCGGCCGTGGCGGCGGTGGACTGTTTCTTTCTTCTCCACCTGATCAGCGGCACGGGGCGGAAACTCTCCCGGCCTCCGGAGGAGGAGAGGCGGGACGGTCCGGACCTTCCGGATCATCGGGAAACCCCGATCGGGGAGGAGTAGATGCGGATCATCCCCATAGCCAGCGGCAAGGGAGGAGTGGGAAAATCGCTCATCGCGGCGAACCTCGCCATCGCCCTCGGCCAGGCGGGAAAGAGCGTCTTCCTGGCTGACCTGGACCTGGGGGGCTCGAACCTGCACATGATCCTGGGCCTCCGTCCCCGGAGGGAGGGGCTGGGCGCCTTTCTGAGCCGTCCCGGGGCGAAGTTCGAGGACGCGATCATGGAAACCGACTATCCCAACCTCCGCTTCATCCCCGGAGATTCGGAGATCCCCGGGCTGGCCAACCTCGCGCCGGGGCAGAAGAGCAAGGCGATCCGCAACCTCCGGTCCCTCCAGGCCGACTACCTCATCATGGATCTCGGGGCCGGAACCTCCTTCAACATCCTCGATTTCTTCCTGATGTCCCGCCGGGGCCTCATCATCACCACCCCCGCCCCCACCGCCACGGTCAACGCGTACCTTTTTCTGAAAAACGCCGCGTTCCGCCTGCTTCAGGCCTCTTTCAAACGGCATTCCCCGGCATGGGTGTATCTGGAAGGGCTGAAAAAGGACGGAGCCGCCCTGCAGAGGATCTACATTCCCCAGATCATCGAGAGCGTGAAAACCCGGGACCCGGAGAGCTACGCGTCCTATCTGGAGAGGGTCTCCCGGTTCCGCCCCCGCCTGGTGCTGAACATGCTGGAAAACCCCGAAGACGGGGACAAGGCGGGGCGGCTCCGCCGGTCCTGCCGTGAATATCTGGACATGGACATGGAGCACCTGGGGATCGTGTACCGGGACGACATCCAGGACACGGCCCTGCGCTCGCGCCTGCCCATTCTGATCTACAAGCCCCTTTCGGTCCTGTCCCAGGCGATCCTGCGCATCGCGGACAAGCTGATCCAGACCGAAGCCGATCCGGAGGACGATTTTCCCGCCGGCGGGTATCTGGAGGAAACGTACCAGACCGCCCGGATGGAAGCGGAGGTGGACTTCAATGCCAAAATCGACTATATCGAGGAGCTTCTGCAGTCCGGGGCCTTGAGCACCGGAGATCTGATCGAAACGGTCAAGACCCAGCAGATGGAGCTGAACCAGCTGAAGAAGGAGAACCAGTTTCTCAAATCCAGGCTCGTCAAACTTCTGGAGAAACCATAGGAGACGACGCGATGCCCCTTCTCTCCCTGTCCTATCCGTCCTGGCTGTCCCCGGAAATCATCCCCGGCCTCCCCTTCCGCTGGTACGGGCTGATGTACCTGCTGGCCTTCGGGACCACCTACCTGCTCTTCATCCGGCAGGTCCGGGAGAAGAGCCTTCCCCTGTCGCGGGACGATATCGGAAGCCTTTTTTTCTGGACCATTCTGGGGCTCCTGGTGGGGGCGCGGCTGCTGGCGGCGCTGGTCTACGACACCTCCGGCCGCTACCTGCGAAACCCCCTGCTGATTTTCTGGCCCTTCGACGAGAGGATGCATTTCACCGGACTCCAGGGCATGAGCTACCACGGTGGTTTCCTCGGAGCCTTGACGGCCATAATCGTTTTTTGCCGGGTGAAGAAGCACAGCTTCCTGATGGTGGGAGACCTGATGGCCGCGGGGATACCCCTGGGCTACACCTTCGGCCGTCTGGGCAACTTCATCAACGGCGAACTCTACGGCAGGGTCACCGCCCTTCCCTGGGGAATGGTTTTTCCCCACGCGGAGAGGTTCTCCCCCCGGGAGCCCTGGGTCCGGGATATCGCCGCCGCCGCGGGGATTCCCCTGGCCGGCATCGACGGACCGGTCAACCTTCCCCGGCACCCGTCCCAGCTCTACGAGGCTTTTTTCGAGGGAATTTTTCTGTGGGCGGTCCTCTGGTTCCTTTTCCGGAATCGGAGGCTCTTCAAGGGCTTCATGATCGGCGCGTACATAACCGGCTACGGCATCGTCCGCTTCTTCATCGAGTACCTCCGGGAGCCGGACCGGGACATAGGGTTCCCCATCCGCCTGTCCCGCCTGGACAACCCCACCCACCTTTTCGTCACCCCCTGGAACTTCACCACCGGACAGATCCTCTGCTTCCTCATGATTCTGGGGGGAGCGGCGTCCCTCATGGTTTTCCATCGGATGAGCGGAAGCGTTCCGCTTCCGGAGGATGGCCCCCGGAGCCGGGAGACCCACCGGAAGGCCTCCCGGAAAATTCGAAAAAAACTGAAGTAGGGTTCCCTGCCGGCGATTTTCAGGCGGTCCGCGGCCGAGATTGACCATGCCGACCTAATGGAATAGGATTGGTCCACCAACCATGAAAAACCAGGATCATGCCTTCAAACTGGGTCTCGATGTGGGCTCCACCACCGTCAAGGCCGTCGTCCTCCACCCGGAGACCTCCGAAATACTCCACCGCCGTTACCTCCGGCACAACGCCCGGCAGACCGAGACCGTCCACGATGTGCTCCAGGACATATTCCGCCTCTTCCCGGGGGAAACCTACCGAACCGCCGTCTGCGGCAGCGGGGGACGGACCATCGCGTCCCTGATCCACGCCTTCTACATCCAGGAGGTGGTGGCCAACTCCATCGCCGTGAAGACCTTCCATCCCCGGACCCGGGTGGCGGTGGAGCTGGGGGGCCAGGACGCGAAGATCGTCTTTTTCCACTACGACCAGGCAACCCGCCGCCTGGTGGCCTCGGACATGAGGATGAACGGCAGCTGCGCCGGCGGCACCGGGGCCTTCATCGACGAGGTGGCGAGCCTGCTGAAAATTCCGGTGGAAGAGTTCGAAGCCGCCGCCGCCCGGGGGACCCATGTGTACGACATTTCCGGGCGCTGCGGTGTCTTCGCCAAGACCGACATCCAGCCTCTGCTGAATCAGGGGGTGTCCCGGGAGGACATCGCCCTGTCCAGCTTCCACGCCATCGCCAAGCAGACCATCGGCGGCCTGGCCCAGGGACTGGAGCTGCGCCCCCCCATCGTTTTCGAAGGGGGCCCCCTGACCTTCAACCCCACGCTGATCCGCGTCTTCGCCCAGCGCCTGGGCCTGGGGGAGGGGGACATCGTCCTTCCCCGGTTCCCGGAAACCCTGGTGGCCCACGGGACGGCCCTCTCGGTGGATGCAATGTTCGGGGACCGGCCCTCGGAGTTCGACCCCGCCCAGGCCCTGACGGCCCTGGGGACCTATCGGGAACATCTGACCCTGGAGGTCCCGGACGCGAAAAAAACATTCTTCTTTTCCGCCGCCGAAAGGGAGGCCTTTCAGGAGAGGCACAAACCCGCCCCCCGCCCTGTTCCCACGCCGGGTAAGCCCCTGCGGGCCTATCTGGGGGTCGACGCAGGCTCCACCACGACGAAGTTCGTCCTTCTGGACGAAAACGAGGGGGTGGTGGACAGCTTCTACACCAACAACGACGGCGAGCCGCTGCGGGTCATCCGCCGGGCCCTTCTGGACCTGCGGGACCGCTACCGCAGTCTGGGGATCGATCTGGAGATCATCGCCGTGGGGACCACCGGCTACGGGGAGGTTCTTTTCGCCAAAGCCCTGGGGGCGGACCACCACACGGTGGAGACGGTGGCCCACGCCGCGGCGGCTTTGAAATATGTCCCCGGCGCCGGCTTCATTCTGGACATCGGCGGCCAGGACATGAAGGCCATATCCATCGCCAACGACGTGGTGACGGGGATCACGCTGAACGAGGCCTGCTCCGCCGGCTGCGGCTCCTTTCTGGAAAACTTCGCCAGGTCCCTGGGGATTCCCGTGGGCGAGATCGCCGAGGCGGCCTTCGGCGCCCGGAACCCCGCCGAACTGGGCAGCCGCTGCACCGTTTTCATGAACAGCTGCATCATCACCGAGCAGAAGAACGGGAAGCGCCCCGACGACATCATGGCCGGACTCTGCCGCTCCATCGTGGAGAACGTCTTCACCAAGGTGGTGAGGATCTCCAACTTTTCCGCCCTGGGGGACACCGTGGTGGTCCAGGGCGGCACCTTCAAGAACGACGCGGTTCTCCGGGCCCTGGAGCAGCACATCGGCAAACAGGTGGTCCGGGCCCCCTACCCGGGGGAGATGGGGGCCATCGGAATCGCCCTGCTGACCAAAAAACGGGTCCAGGAGGAGCTGGGAGCGGGAAGGGCCTTCCGGTCCCGGTTCATCGGGCTGGACGCCATGGAAGGCTTCGACTATGTCCAGGAATCCAAGCATGTCTGCCCCTTCTGCTCCAACTCCTGCAGCCGCACCCTGATCCGCTTCTCCAACGGGGAAACCTATGTCACGGGCAACCGCTGCGAACGGGGGGAGATCGTCGGCGACGCGGCGGACGACAAGGTCCGGGACCAGGTCCGCCGGCTGGGAAAAAAACTCGCCTCGGTGCCGGATCTGGTCAAGTTCCGGGACTCCCTTCTGTTCCGCGATTACCCCGTGACCCCGTTGTGCCCGCAGAAGGACATCACCATCGGACTCCCCCGGACCCTGGAGTTCTGGAACAGCATGCCCTTCTGGACCGCGTTCTGGAAGGCCCTGGGCTTTAAAACGGTGATTTCCACCCGCAGCAGCCGCGCCCTTTTCGAACGGGGGCTCCCCTTCGTCTCCTCCGACACGGTCTGCTTTCCCGCCAAGCTGGTGCACGGCCACATCCGGGACCTGGTGGACCGGCGGGTGGACCGGATCTTCATGCCCATGCTCATCCGGATGCCCTCGGAAAACACCGAAACCGTCAGCGACCATGTCTGCGCCGTGGTGAAGGGCTACCCCCTGGTGGTGAAACATAGCGACGACCCGGAGCGGCGCTGGAACACCCCCATGGACACGCCCATCTTCCACTGGTTCGACCTGCGGTCCCGGAACCGGCAGATAGAGGACTACATGGCCGCCGGCTTTGCCGGTTTCGGCATCTCCGGCGGAGTCGTCCTGCAGGCCATCGAAGAGGCGGACCGGGCCCAGGCGGCCTTTCAGGAGGAACTCCACCGGGAGGGCGCCCGGGTCATCGGGGAAACCGAAAAAAGCGGCGGTTTCGCCGTAGTCCTGGCGGGACGGCCCTACCACGGGGACCGGCTGGTGAACCATGACCTGTCCGGCCATTTCACCCGTCTGGGCATCCCGGTCCTCACCGTGGATTCCCTCCCGGGGGTGAACGATGTGGACCTGTCGAAAACCCGGATCGAGATCACCAACAATTTTCACGCCCGGATGATGACCGGCGCCATCTACGCCGCCCGGAACCCCGCCCTGGAGTTCGTCCAGATCGTCAGTTTCGGCTGCGGCCACGACGCCATCCTGTCCGACGAGGTGATCCGGCTGATGCGGGACATCGCCGGCAAGGACCCCCTGGTGCTGAAGCTGGACGAGGGGGACGCGGCGGGCCCCCTGAACATCCGGGTCAAATCCTTCATCGAAACCATCCGCACCCGCCGCGGAAAATCGGGAACCGGGGAGATCCGGGAGCTGGAGGAGCCCTACCCGGTCAAGTTCACCAGAAAAGACTGGAAGCGGAAAACCCTGCTGATTCCCAATGTCTCCCGGGCCTTCTGCAAGATCGCCACCGCCGCCATCCGCCGCCAGGGCTTCCGGGTGGAGCCCCTGCCCCTGGGGGGCCGGGACGCCATCAAACTGGGCAAGAAGTACGTCCACAACGACATCTGTTTTCCCGCCCAGATGAACATCGGCGAGGCCCTGACGGTCCTGGAAAGCGGCCAGTACGATCCTGACGATGTGGTCCTCGCCCTGGCCAAGTACCAGTGCGACTGCCGGCTGGCCCACTATGCCAGCCTGGCCCGGAAGGCCCTGGACGAGGCGGGCTTTCCCCAGATCCCCATCGCCACCACCGACACTCTGGATACGAAGAACATGTACCCCGGCTTCAACCTGGGGCTGGGCTTCCAGCTCCGGATGCTCTGGGGCATCGTCATGATCGACATCCTGGAGGACCTCTTGCGGAAGATCCGGCCCTACGAGGCGGTCCCCGGCGAAACCGACAGGGCTTTCACCGCCGCCGTAGACGCAGTGGCGGCGGGGCTGGAATCGGGAGTGCGGAAGGCCATCCGGGAGTTCGAAAAGGGCGTCGACGGGCTGTGTCGGGTGGTCTACAGGCGGGAAGAACGAAAGCCCCGGGTCTTCATCATCGGCGAGTATCTGCTGAATTATCACCCCGGGTCCAACTTCCAAGTGGAAGAATACCTGGAAAAGAACGGCATGGAGGTGGTGATGCCCCGGATGATCGATGTGTTCCGCCGGGACTACCTCCGGAAGATTTCGGAAATGAAGGACTTCCATGTCCGTTATCCCTTCATGGAAACCATCTCCACCTACGGGGGGGAGGTGATCTTCGACTTCGCCATCACCCGGCTCGAAAAGATCGCCCTTCGCCACCCCCTCTACGAGGCCTGCACCCGGCTGCCCGATCTGGCGGAGGCCACCGACCCCATCATGCACCGGACCTTCACCTCCGGCGAGGGCTGGCTGATCCCCGGCGAGATCCTGCACCACGCCGCCTTGGGAGTCCATTCCTTCGTGATCCTCCAGCCCTTCGGCTGCCTGCCCAACCATATCTGCGGCAGGGGGGTCGTCAAACGGCTCAAGGAAGAGCACCCCAACATCCAGGTGCTGCCCCTGGACTACGACCCGGACACCAGCTTCGCCAACATCGAAAACCGCCTGCAGATGCTGATCATGAACGCCCGGGAGCTGGACAGGCTGGGGGCCGGAAAGGCGGAGGAAATCCCGGCATCTGACATGGCCGGAGCGGCGGATCTCTCCCGGGACACCGCCCGGGACACCACGCCGCGCCTCTCCCGGGACACCGCCCGGGAATCCACTCCGGCGGAGGCCGCCACCCCGGGCGCCGCCGGTGATGAGGCGGAGCGGACGGACCGGCTTCCCGCCCACACCGGAGGCTCGTGATTTCCGGCGCCCCGGGGACATGGCGGGCATTGCCGCCGGGGCGGCCGGACACGGAACCGAAGGTATCGGTGATCCCCTCCGGCGGGGCCTCCGCTTCACTGCGGCCATCGGACCCCCGACAGCCCGCCGGACCGCCGGAATACGGGCAAATCCCATGCCGCATGAGCCGGCGACCTTGACGGGGGACGGAGCCTCCCGTATCATTGAATTGGGATGAGGCAAACCGAAATAGCCAAGCTCAAGAAGATCATCGCGCTGGATTCCGAGCTTCATAAAATTCAGGACCTGGACATCCTTCTGGAACGGATCCTCTACGAAGCCCGGAAGGTGGTGCACGCCGACGCCGGTTCCATCTACATCAGGGAAGAGGACAAGCTCGTCATCCACTACGCGCAGAACGACACCAAACAGCGGACCCTGCCGCCGGGCCAGAAACTGATATACAAGGTCTTCAAGGTGGATATCAACAAGAAGACCATTTCCGGTTATGTGGCCGCCACCGGAGAGGCGCTGAACATCGAGGATGTGTACTCCATTCCCGAAGGCGCGCCCTACGGCTTCGATCCCAGTTTCGACCGCATCTCCGGCTATCGCACCGTGTCGAACCTCACCATTCCCATCCGCACCAACACCGGGGAAATTCTGGGGGTCCTGCAGATCCTGAACGCCCTGAACGCGGAGGGGAAGACCGTCCCCTTTTCCCAGGACGACCAGCTCATCGTCTCCCATTTCGCCGCCAACGTCACCGTGGCCCTGCAACGGGCCCAGATGACCCGGGCCATTCTGCTGCGGATGATCCGCATGGCGGAGCTCCGGGACCCCAAGGAAACGGGCCCCCACGTCAACCGGGTTGCGGGCTACGCCGTGGAAATCTACGAAAGATGGGCCAACAGGAAAGGGCTTCCTTCCCGGGAAATCGAACGGACCCGGGACAACCTCAGAATGGCGGCCATGCTGCACGATGTGGGAAAGGTGGCGATTTCCGACCTGATTCTGAAAAAGCCCGCCCGGTTCACCCCGGATGAATACGAAATCATGAAATCCCACACCATCATGGGAGCGCGGCTTTTCATCGACAAGCAGTCGGACTTTGACGAAATCGCCCAGCTCGTGGCCCTGTCCCATCACGAGAACTGGGACGGGACCGGCTACCCCGGCATGGTCGACATCGAAACCGGGACGCCTCTGGAAACCAACCCCGACGGCGCCGCCCGGGGCCGCAGGGGAGAGGAGATCCCGCTTTTCGGCCGGATCGTGGCCATCGCGGATGTCTTCGACGCCCTCTGCTCCGCCAGGGCGTATAAAGAGGCCTGGTCCGAAAAAGACGTCCTGGCGGAAATCCGGGGCCTGGTCGGGACAAAATTCGATCCTGAACTGGTGGATGTCTTTTTCGAGGTGCTGCCCAATATCCAGGTCATCGCCGGAAAGTACCCGGATAACGATGAGTCCTGCGTCCCCGGGTCGGTCTCCTAGAGGCCGCGCTCCGTGGAGGAGGAGAGGCGGGGCGTGCGGCCCCGCGCCGCCGGCGGCGCAGTAGTAAAAACTGAACGATATGGTATGATAAAACAGACACTATTCCGGCCTCGGGAAAAACTTTCAGGTTCAGCGAAGAGCAAAGTCTTTTCTAAACGATATTTAAAAAACGCCGACGATATTATGGGCAAAGGCATGCTTTTTGCTGAATTCCTGTGTAACCGTCTCGAAAAGGATCGCTGATGTCGTCGCCGGTGTATGTCGAATCCCTGGTCCGAACCCGAATCGATGTCTCGGAAATCCGCACGGAGATTCTCCGTAAATCCCTCCACATGCTCATCGCTTTTGTTCCGCTGCTGGCAACCATCGTCGGGCGGGGACCGTCTCTGGCGCTTCTGGCCGCCGGCATTCTCCTCTACACCAACGCCGAGGTGATGCGCCACCGGGGAAAGACCATCCCCGTCATCACCCGCATCACCCGGGCCGCCACCCGCAGCGCGGAAAACCCGAACGGAATCATTCTCGGGCCCATCACCCTCGGCCTGGGCGCCATGGCATCCCTTCTTCTATACCCGGAGACTGCGGCGGCCGTCGCGGTCTACGCTCTCGCCTTCGGGGACGGAGTCTCCAGCCTGGTGGGCAAGGCGCTGGGACGCATCCGGCTGCCCCTGCTGCGGGGTAAAAGTCTGGAAGGCAGCCTGGCCTGCTTCGTCGTCGTCTTCGGCATCGCTTTCAGGATCATCGACTCCCTGTTCGCGGCGGGGCTCGTCGCTTTGACGGCCACGGTTCTGGAGGCGGTCCCTCTGAAGGACATGGACAACATCCTCATGCCCGTGGGCGCAGGGTTCGTCGCCGGATTGTTCCTCGTCTAAATCCACAGGTGCTTGGCGTAACTGAATCGGCTGAACAGGACGGCTCCCCCCACCAACAGAGCGCTTCCCATCAGGATGAAAAGCGGGGATGAGAGGAAGAAGAGCAGTTCCCGCCCGACGATCACCATCACCGCGGCGCCCAGAATGCCCCTCTGCTCCGTCGTTCCGGAGAGAAACGCGGATCGGGCGAAACCGAAGAGAGTCAGTATCTCCAGCCCGAAACGCACCAGCAGGATGAGCGCTTCGCCGCTCACCCGGTACAGAAGATTGGCCTGGAAAACGGTGGAGTCGATGGGCAGGCTGTAGGACAGGGAAAAGGAGAAGGCCAGGATCGTCCCCAGGATGGTTCCCATCTTGCGGAAATGGGAATCCCCGGAAAAGAGGCTGCTGGCAAACAGGGACAGAAGCCCCAGAAAATACCCGAAGTACACGGTCCGGGTAACGAGCATTCCGTAATGGGGCGCCGCATTGCGGGCGATGAAAACCAGGTTCAGAATCTTCAGGGCATCGAAGGACAGGGACACGATGAAGGCGAGGAAAAAGAATATCTCCAGCGACGCCATTCTCCGGAAGAGCCGCCGAAAACCGAATCCTCCCACCACGGAAAATAAAGCGGTGACGGCGACTCCCGCCAGTGTCCAGATCAGGGACGCGCTCAAAGTCGCGGCGAAGAGGCGGTCGGAGTTCCGGACGAGGGTGACGATTCCCGCGCAGAAAACCAGGAAAAAGACCAGACCGAGGACCGCTCCGGAGGTCAGGAATATTTTTCGCAAAGCCGGGGTCATGGGCCTAGTATCGGCAAAAACCGCTTCAGAATCTCCCCAATTTATCGATATTCATAGAGAGATGGGAGGACGATCCATGAGAACCCGCCTTGCGGTCTGCTCCATTATCTTTACGCTCTGTTCCGTTGTGATGATGAACGCCGGGGATGTGGCATCCTTCGTCAATCTCGGATTCTCCAATGACTCCCGCCACTTCATGTTCGGTTTCCACGGAGCCGAGGAGGAGTCGGGGCGCCCTTACGCCGAGATTTTCACCATCGATGTCCGGGCCAACAGTTTCGCGCCTGGGGGGGTCAAAAAGGAAGTTTTCTCCCAGATTCTTCAGCCCGGCCAGGGATCGGAAGGCGCCTTCTTCACCCTGCTGGAACGAAGCGGTCCCGCCTCCGCGAAAGCGGGGATCAATCATCTCAAACAGGGGCGGATCCTCTACATCCTGGTAAACAGCGCCGAGGCGAAGGACAACCTGGAGTTCCGGGACTTCAACACCGGGAATCATTATAAAGTGAAACTGGCGCAGAAGACCCAGGGCAAGGGCGCTCAGGCCAGGGCGGCCTTCCATATCGAACTGGAGGTGACCCTGAAAGACGGCAGGAAGGTGGCCCGGACGCTGGGGAACCCCGATCGGTACCGGGAAAACGTCCTTGCTTACCGGATCTCGTCCATCATCGCCTCCCCCGACGAAAGCCACCTGGTTTTCGTGATGGAAAAGGACCACGCCGCCCGGGACGGGAAATCCATCCGCTACATGGTCGAGACGGCGCCCCTTCTTCCGGCCTCATCGCCTTGACAGGAAAAATTCCGCCAATTACAATCAGCCCCATCGTCTAACCCACAGAGAGGAACCATGGCGAAACGAATCACCCCGAGAAGTGAAAACTATTCGGAATGGTATATCAATATCGTCGTCGAGGCGCAGCTGGCGGATTACAGTCCCGTCAAGGGATGCATGGTCATCCGGCCCCGGGGCTACGCCATCTGGGAGCGCATTCAGGAAACGCTGGACCGGATGTTCAAGGAAACCGGCCACCGGAACGCCTATTTCCCGCTGCTGATCCCCGAGAGCTTCATCAAAAAAGAAGCCGAACATGTGGAAGGCTTCTCTCCCGAACTCGCCGTGGTGACCCATGCCGGGGGAGAGGAGCTGGAAGAGCCCCTGGTGATCCGTCCTACCTCGGAAACCATCATCTGGAGCATGTACAAGAAGTGGATCCAGTCCTATCGGGACCTGCCTCTTCTGATCAACCAGTGGGCCAATGTCCTGCGCTGGGAGAAGAGGACCCGGCTCTTCCTGAGAACCACCGAGTTCCTCTGGCAGGAGGGGCATACCGCCCACGCCACGGCGGAGGAGGCCCAGGAGGAGACCCTGAGGATGCTGGAGGTCTATCGCCGCTTCGCCGAGGATTACCTGGCCCTCCCGGTCCTGACGGGAACGAAAAGCCAGTCCGAAAAGTTCGCCGGGGCGGTGAACACCTACGCCATCGAAGCCATGATGCAGGACAGAAAGGCCCTGCAGGCGGGGACATCCCATAACCTGGGGCAGAACTTCGCAAAGGCTTTCGATGTCACCTTCCAGGACAAGGACGGCAACCTCTCCCATGTCTGGGCCACCTCCTGGGGGGCTTCCACCCGGCTCATCGGGGCGGTGATCATGGCCCACTCGGACGACAAGGGCCTGGTCCTCCCTCCCCGCATCGCCCCCACCCAAGCGGTGGTGATCCCCATCTTCAAGACCGCCAACCGGGACCAGGTCCTGGCCTACGCGGAGAAGCTGCTGAACGGCCTGCGGGGGCGGTTCCGGGTGGAATACGACCCGGACGACAACAACTCCCCGGGCTGGAAGTTCGCCCAGTGGGAGCTTCTGGGCGTGCCCATCCGGATCGAAACGGGTCCCAAGGACATGGAGGCCGGCAAGGCGGTCCTGGTGCGCCGGGACACGGGAGAGAAGATCTCCGTCGCCCTCCCGGAACTGCCCGACAGGGTGGAGGCCCTGCTGGAGGAGATCCAGCAATCCCTGTACCGGAGGGCCCTGGAGTTCCGCCGAAGCAACACGGCGTCCATATCCTCCTACGGGGAACTCGCGGCCTTTTTCGAGGCCGACGGAGGCTTCGCGGAATCGGGCTGGTGCGGCGACCCCGCCTGCGAGGCGCGGGTGAAGGAAGAGACCAAGGCCACAATCCGGGTCCTCCCCTTCGACGGCGGGGAGCGGGCCTCCGGAGGCTGTGTGGTCTGCGGCAAACCCGCGACGACCCTGGCCGTTTTCGCCAGGAGCTACTGAGGACCGGCACGGAATCCGAAACCTCGGAAAAACTCTTTGGAAAGGTTTTCCGGCGTGATACAATTGTATCTG
>Ga0302248_1001816_pt1 | contig 14415 bp, 13 predicted proteins | sample AAG_UR_Leu_MG_FD_193528 | JGI IMG/M metagenome (GOLD analysis project Ga0302248, IMG submission 193528) | Enriched activated sludge microbial communities from anaerobic digester in WTTP, New Holstein, Wisconsin, United States - AAG_UR_Leu | ecosystem: Engineered > Bioreactor > Anaerobic >... | reverse complement strand
GGACCGTCTTCTCCAGGGTGTCCCGCCAGCCCCGGCGGCGGTTCAGGCTGATGGAAAAGCCCTTGACCCCGTTCAGGGCGAAGCCCAGGGGCACCGTGACCCCTTCCCAGCCCGCCAGCTCCAGGCGATAGGCCTTCTCCCGGATCGTCCGGTCCCGGTGGGAGGCCAGGGAGCGCAGCTCCACCAGGGTCTTGCGCTCCTTCTTCGACCATTCCATGGATACACCGGCGGACACCGCCTGCTGCAGCCTCTCCCAGGCGTCGGCGCCGGAAAGGGCGAGGTCCGCCGCCAGCTCCTCCAGGTCCGGGGTCATCTGCCGTTTTGACAGATAGCGCTGCTCCCGGAGAAAACTCCCGTAGGGACGCAGGGCCGCGTGGGTCCGGAGGAGCGCCGCCACCGGGGTCTTCATCTCCCCCAGAAGGACACGGAACTCCGTCTCCGCCCTCCGCAGGGGGAGGGCCAGGGTGTCCAGGGCCTCCAGTTCCCGGGCCGCGGCGGCGCTGCCGGTATCCGTGGAGAAGTGCATGTAGGCGTAGGCGGACAGTTTTTCGTGAAGGGCCGCCGCCCGGTTATAGGCCTCGATATGGGAGAGAAGGAGCCGCCCCTCTTCCCCCGGAGCCGCGGCCCGGGTGGCTGCCCCCGCCGCCCGGCGGACGAGCCGGCGCAGGAGATCCTTCTCCCGCCGGAACCCGGGGGATTCCAGCCCGGGGTAGGGGACCTCCAGGTTCCAGCGCGGCAGCGACGGACTAGACGAACCATCGGGCATTGTCGTCCTCCCAATTATGGTAGTCTTCAGGGGAGAAGAACAGGCCCAGCTCCCGGGCGGCGCTTTCCGGCGAATCCGAGGCATGGACGATGTTTTTCCGGGTCCGGGCCCCGAAGTCCCCCCGGATCGTTCCCGGAGGAGCCGTCTCCGTCTGGGTGGGGCCGCAGAGACCGCGGGCCGCGGTGACGGCGGATTCCCCCTCCAGGGCCATGGCCAGGACGGGGCCGGAGGTCATGTATGCCGTGAGATCCGGAAAAAAGTCCCTGTCCCGATGTTCGGCGTAGTGGAGCCCGCAGAGTTCCGGGGACATCCGGGTCAGCCTGAGGGCGACGATCTTCAGCCCTTTGCGTTCGAACCGGGAGATGAGTTCTCCCAGGATCCGGCGCTGCAGCGTCCCGGGTTTCAGCATCACGAAGGTCCGTTCCATTGCCATGGCGACAGTTTTCCTGAAAATATGGAATGCCGCAAGGGGGCGGGGGCCCCCCGGCGCGGGAAAAAGAGAAGTGCCGGGATTGTTTTTCGGGTTTAAACGTATGCGGGGGCCTCCCGGCGCGGGGAAAACAGGGCGGAATGATTTCCTTGACAATTGGTGAATAGGAGCGTAGAATTCGGCAGCGATACCACAAGATACAATGTAGGAGGATTGAATGAGTGCTTTAATTGCTGTTATCGCCCTGGCGATATATCTGGTTTTTTATTTCGTCAACGGAAGAAAAATCCAGACCAACCTGCTGCGGTCGCACGAGGCGCCGGAGGCCCCGTCTAAACGCCTCTCCGACGGGGTGGACTATGTCCCCACCAGCAAGTACGTTCTTTTCGGTCACCACTTCGCGTCCATAGCCGGCGCAGGGCCCATCACCGGACCCGCCCTGGCGGTGGCCTGGGGGTGGCTGCCGGGGCTTCTGTGGATCTGGTTCGGCAACATCTTCATCGGCGCCATCCACGACTACCTGGCCCTGACCGCATCGGTGCGCTACGACGGACGGTCGGTGCAGTTCGTGGCCCAGGACCTCATGGGCAAGGGCGCGGGAAAGTCCTTCGCCTGGTTCATTCTGTTCCTCTGCATCCTGGTGGTGGCGGCTTTCGGCGACATCGTGGCGGGTCAGTTTGCCGGCGGAAGCGGGGAAGTGGCGTCCACATTCTTCCTGTTCTGCGCCGCCGCCGTCCTGCTGGGATACCTGATGTACAACACCAAGCTGGGGGTCGGGATCAGCACCCTGGTGGGCATCGTCCTTCTCATCGGGGCCTTCTGGCTCGGCGGAACCTACGGGATCAAGGCCAGCAAAAACATCTGGTTCGCGGTGATCTTCCTGTACATCGTCATCGCCTCGGCCATGCCGGTGAACATCCTGCTGCAGCCCCGGGACTACCTGAACTCCTTCCTTCTGTACTTCGGCATCGTTGTCGGAGGCATCGCGGCGGTCGTCACCATGAAAAGCTTCGATGCGATCCCGGTGTATACCAGTTTCAGCGCCAAGGTCATCGGCGGACAGCCCTCCCCCTTCTGGCCCACCGTCCCGCTGGTCATAGCCTGCGGCGCCCTGTCGGGTTTCCACTCCCTGGTGGCCTCCGGAACCAGCTCCAAACAGCTCCGGGATGAAAAAGACGCCCTGTTCGTCGGCTACGGCTCCATGCTCACCGAGGGCTTCCTGTCCACCATCGTGGTCATCTCCATCGCCGGTTTCGGCCTGCTGGCCTTCAAAGACACCGCCACGGTCCTGAAGACCGGAGCCATTCCCCGCTTCACCCAGAGCTTCGGGGCCATGGTCAACCACGCCTTCCCGTTCATGACCAAGGAGTTCATGACCCTCTTCGCGGCCATCTGGGTTTCGTCCTTCGCCCTCACCACGCTGGACACCACCAACCGGCTGGGCCGCTACATCGTCAGCGAGCTGGCCCTGCCCCTGAAAGAGAAAAACACCGCCGCCTACAGCTTCTTCGCCAACAAATGGATCGCGTCCCTGATCATGGCCTTCCTGGGGATCGGCCTCGCCTGGAGCGGCAACTACAACGTCCTGTGGCCGGCCTTCTCCGGCGCCAACCAGCTCATCGCCTCCATCGTCATGCTCACCGCGGCCATGTGGGTCAAGAAGAAGCTCAACGAGAAGTACACGAACCTGGTTCTCATCCCCGCGGTCCTGCTGTGGGTCACCGTCACCGTGGGCATCATCTGGTACATGCTCATCATCGTTCCGACCTTCTTCAAAGACATGGCGAACATCAAGAACGTCATCACCGGGTCCGCCGTGGGGACCATCAACGTGGTCATGCTGGGGCTCAACTTCTTCATGATCTACGAGTTCCTGAAAAACTTCGGAAAGAAGGCCGTCGCCGGAGCGAAGGCCTGATCCTTTCCCGGTAAAATCCGCATTCGGGCCCGCGCGGCGGCAGCGTCGCGCGGGCTTTTTCGTCTCTGGACGAAAAAGGGAAAAATTGTCATTCTTGCCCCGGGAGGATTCTCGATGCGTGAGGGTGTCCTGCATAAAGCCTGGGATTTCGTCCGGAAGTTCTGGAAGGTCGTCGTCCAGGTCAACCGGGACAAGGCCACGGACATGCTGGAGTTCGAGGTCAAGGAGATGGAGAACATCTTCGTCATCCTGCTCCTGGGAAGTTTCATCGGCCTTCCATCACCCCCCGCGGCCATGGCCATGGAGCTTCTGCCTTTCATGGAGGACGAGATCGGCCTGATGGTTTCCCGGGCCGACTTCGCCCAGGACCCGCTGGGGGCCGTCATGGGCATGCTGCATGTGGATTAGGGGGAAGGCATGAAAAAGCTCGCGTTCTTTCTCGGCAAGGGTGGTGTGGGAAAAACCACCATATCGTCATCCGTCGCCAGCCAGATCAGCCGGGAGGGGAGGAAGGTCCTCATCGTGTCCCTGGACCCGGCGCATAACCTGGGGGACGTGTTCGGGGCGCGGCTGACCGATGCCCGGACTTCCCTGGGGCCCCGGCTGGACGGCATCGAGATCGATCTGGCGGCCTGGGTGTCCCGCTATCTGAAGGAGAGCCGGGAGGAGATCCGGGAGAATTACCGATACCATGCCACCATCAACCTGGATTCCTACATCAACATCCTGAAGTATTCCCCCGGCACCGAGGAGTACGCCGTCCTCTGGGCCATCGAACACATCCACCGGGAGCACCGGGAGGACTACGACCTGATCGTCTTCGACACTCCTCCCACGGCGCTGACCCTGCGGTTCCTGGCCATGCCGTCCATCTCCCTGATGTGGGTCCGGGAACTGACAGGGATGCGGGAGAAGATTCTGGAGAAGAGGCAGACTGTCCTGCGGCTCAACCCGGAAGCCTCGGTGGTGCGGGGGGCGGTGAAAAAAGACGAGGACCGGATCTATTCCCGGCTGTCGGGGATACGCAGCCGGCTCACCGGGCTGCACCGCATTTTTCAGGAGGAGAGCTACCTCACGGTGGTGGTCAATCCCGACGATCTGTCCCTGGCGGAGGCCCTGCGGATCCGGCACGAGCTGGAAAAGCTGGAGGTCCGGATCGACAGCGTCTGCCTGAACAAGGCCCCCGACGAAGGGGCATGCAAGGAAAAAGTCGAGGACAGTTTCCGGAGATTTCCGGTTTTCACCTCCTTCCATCTCCCCGACGGGGTTCGGGGGGCGGAGGATCTTGCCCGGATCGACGTGGAGGACCTCAAGAACGACCTGATCGGGCGAACATAGGGGAGCACATGGACCAGCAGTACATCATTCCGCTCATCGCCCTGGGGCTGTTTTCCACCCTGGGGTACTTCCGGGGACGAAAGAAAAACAGGTGGATCTCCGGCTGGATAAGCCGGGAGGCCGAAGAGGTTTTCAAGCCCCGGGACACCGATTACGTCAATTTCGGCGGCACCATCGGGTACAACTTCGTCTATAAATTGGCGAAGCCCTATCGGGAAGCCAAGGGGACCTTCACCCTGCTGCCCCGGCAGTCGGTGCTCTATATGCCCATTTCCCTGCTGATAAACCGCTACGACAAGTATTTCCTGCAGCTCTACGCCGATGGAAAACTCGCCGGGGAGGGGCACATCGTGTCCCAGTCCTACCTGTCCCGGGCCCGGAACGCCGTGGCGGGCTTCGACGGGCTGAACCGGGAAACGGTGTCCCGGGACGGAAAAACCTTCGTTCTCCTGTGGGACCGCGGAGGCATGGACGAAAAACTCAGGAAACTTCTGGAAAAGATCCGGAACCCCGAACACCTGCGCCACTTCTGCTGCTACGCGGACAACAAGAATTTCTTCCTGCATCTGCGGCCGGTAAAGGACCGGTTCGGCGAAACCCTCGAGTCCGTCCTGTCCGGATTGAAGCCTTTTTTCCTGAAAGGAGGTTCCCCCGATGGACCCGGAAATGAAAAGGCGGATTGATCTCGTCCTGTCGAAGGTGAAGGAACCGGAGACCCGGCTCAGCGTTCTGGATCTGGGGCTGGTCCGGAAGGTGAGTTACGGCGCGGCGGAAAAGAGGCTCCTGGTGGAGGTGGGCCACCCCGAGGCGCGGCAGAAATGCTTCTGCGCCGGCATGGTGACCGCCGTGGTGCGCCAGGGCCTGATGCGGGAACTGGCCGGCGAGTTTCAGAAGGAGTTCCCGGAACTGGCGGTGGAACTGGTCTGACGGCCCCGGGCGGCGCGCTGTCCCCGGCGGCGCGCCCGGCTCCCCGGAGCTTGACCGGGGCATCGCGGGGGCCCGCCGGGAGGCCCCTCCGGGAACCGTCCCCCCGGCGGCTCATCGGCGGACCGTCGGGGTTCCCGGGTTGGTCCGGGCCGGTTCCGGATCCGGGGTTCCGGACTCACCGGGGCCCCCGGCGGAATCACTTCCGATCGAAGAAGGGGTTCTTGCCGGCGATGGTGAAGGGCAGCGCGAAGGCCGCCGCGGCGTCGGGGAGAAGTCCCATGCCCAGGGCGGCCTTGCCGATGGTGAACATCACCCGGGTGTCGGCCCTGCGGTCGGCGGCCACGGAGGCGGCGGAACCGACGGCTATGCCCAGGTCCGTGACGCACATGGCGCAGACCCCGCCCGCCCGGGCGTTGGCCGTGCAGTCGGGGTAGCCGCAGTACCCGCAGTTCGGGACCTCCCGGACCTTGTTTCTCACCCCCACCAGGAGGACCGCCCCCGCGCCGCGGAGATTCTTCGAGTCCCGGACAAAGATGCCGATCCCTTTTTCCTCCCCGATCCGCAGGACCTCGTCGGCGAGCCGGTCCTTCTCCGCTCCCGTGAGGACCAGGGTCAGGATGTCGTCGATCCCCCGGGCCTTGGGTGCGGTGCGCGCCGCCACGGCGGCGGCGCGGGCGATGGCGAGGACCTCCTCGCCTTCCAGATGCTGTGTCTCGTATTTCATGCCCCGAATCCTAGACCGGCCCGGCGGGCTTGTCAATGTTTTTCGGTGAAAAAGGGCGGTTGAAGGGTTGCCTTTTTTGGGATAAACTCATTTTTTCCGATTCCGGTTCAAGGATGAGTTCGTATGGAAATATTTTCCCATGTCCCCTATATTCTGCGGGTCTTCGCCTCCCTCCTGGGAATCCTGGCGGTGCAGAAGCTCACGAAAAGCCTCGAAACTGCTCTGGCTGCGGGGATTGTCCTTCTGGCGGTCTGGACCGGACATTCCCCCGCGTCCATGGCCCGGGTGGCCGGGGCCCGGGCTTTTTCGCCGGACAATTTCTTTCTGGTCCTCATCATCGTCGGGGTCATCTGGTTGAGTTCCCTGATGTCCGAGGCGGGCACGATGAAGGATCTGGTGTCCAGCCTGCGGACCCGGCTCTCCAAAAGGGCCACTCTGGCGGCACTCCCCGGAGTGGTGGGGCTCCTCCCCATGCCCGCGGGGGCCCTCTTTTCCGCCCCCCTCCTGGACGATGCGGACCGGGAGAACCATCTCAGCGGCATGGAAAAAGTCAGGATCAACTACTGGTTCCGCCATGTCTGGGAGTTCTGGTGGCCCCTCTACCCGGGGGTGCTGCTGGCGGTGGACCTGTCGGGGCTGCCCATCTGGTTCTTCGTGGTGATGATGCTCCCCCTGTATGCCGCCGCCCTCCTGGCAGGCTATGTCTTTCTGCTCCGGAAGGTGCGGCCCGAATCCAGCCCCTCCGGACCGGGGAAGGCCTTTCTGCCGCTGATCCTTCCCACCCTGACGGTCATCGTCGTCTATGGTCTTATCCTGATCCTTGCCCCGCCCGTAGCGGCCTTCAATAAATACCTCCCCATGGTGATCGGTGTCTTCTCCGGGATTCTGGTCCTGCAGATCCAGCGGCCCTCCTCCCGGGAGGTCTGGATGCGGGTCCTGAAGTCCCGACGGACCCTGAGCCTGGCGATCATCATCGTCCTGGCCCGGGTGTATGGGGCCTTCATCGAATCCGAAATGCCCGGGGGCATCCTGCTGATGGACGCCATCCGGGAGGAACTGGACACCTTCGGGATTCCCGTGGTCGCCCTGGTGGTGCTGATCCCCTTCGTCAGCGGCCTGACCACGGGCATAACTGTGGGCTACATCGGGGCCAGCTTTCCCGTCATCCTCCGCCTCGCCGGGGCCGATCCCGCACCCGGGGCGCTGCTGTCCATGGTGGTGCTGGGGCACGCCAGCGGCTTTCTGGGGATGATGTTGAGCCCCATCCATGTCTGTCTCATCGTGACCAACGAGTACTTCAAGACCAATCTGATGAGCAGTCTGGCGGGCATCCTCCGCCCCGCGGCGGTGGTCTTCGGCGTGGCGGCGGGGTACTCCTTTCTGCTGTCCGGCCTCGCCTGAGCACCGGGGCAGGCCTTGACCGGGCCCCGGGACAGGCGTCGCCCGGGCCGCCGGAACCGAAAAAAAGGCCCCCGTTTCCGGGGGCCTTTTCTGTTTAAACGAACACCCGTTTTATGTGGCGGTCGAAGAGGTTCTCGGTGACATTGTGGGCGATGACCTCCTCGTGATCCTCCAGGGCCCGGTAATAGCGGTCTCCCATTTCGGCGGCCACCTTGTAGCCCACATGCAGGAGCTGGCGGACGTGGAGGTTGTAGTTCCGGTTGGACTGCACGTGGCGCAGGGTTTCGGAGTACTTCTTTTCGTCCCAGAGGTCCACCTCGTCCGGGGAGGGGAGCCTCGTCTTGTCGATGTCGATGACCGAGGCGTAGGGACCGCAGAGCTCATCGTAGCGGCCGTGGGCCTTGCGGTACACTTCTTTGGCGATGACCAGCCCCTCGCCGCCGGCGCAGGCCAGGCCGATGAGCTCTTCCAGCCAGGTGGTGCCGGCGGTTTTCAGATGAAGGCCCGCGTCGCGCTTCTTGATGGCCTTCCGGATGGCGGGGTATATCGAAAACTTGTCACTCCCCGAGTGGACGCTGAGCTTCAGGTTCCCGGGCAGGCCGAACTCCCGGACGGCGAAGGCGATGATCGCCAGATCCTCGTTGAACTCCTTTTCGAACTGGACCAGGTCTCCCACATAGTCCACCCCCTTGTTGAAGCGGCCGGTGAACTTGGGGGCCACAGTCTGGGCGGGGATCCCCTCCCTGGCCACGGCGGAGAGGATGAAGAGCATCTCCACCGGGCTCTGGGGCGCGTCGGTTTCGTCGATGGAGACCTCGGTGATGAAGTTCCCCTTTCCCTTCTTCGCCTCCACATGGCGGTATATCTTTCCCGCCTCCTGCACCGCCAGCAGATACTTCCGGGCGGCGCTTTCGATGACCCCTTCGGTGATGTCCAGAGGATGATCGATGCCCTCCACCCGGAGCTTGCCGATATACCTGCGGTGCGCCGCGATGAAGTCCGCGACGCTCCCCTGGTCGGCGGGTTTCCCGGAGAAGTCCGCCACGTCCAGGGTGAAGAAATCGCTGGCGGAGATGAAGAGGTCCACGTTTTTCAGGCCGATGTGGTCGGCGTCCACGTAGTACCCGTTCTTCCAGCCCAGAGCCTTCACCGCCGCGTCCGCCTCGGCCCGGACCGAGTCGGGCTGGGTGTGAATGATCGAGTGCTCCCGGAAGGACTTGTTCCATACCGGAACGATGTCCACCCCCAGTTTTTTCGCCTCCAGGAGGGCCGCCAGCTGGGCCCTGCCCTGCCGGGTGAAGCGGTCCCCCACGCCGAAGGAATATTTTTCCAGTTTTTTCATCGAGTAGTCTCCTTCAATCCACGGACATGTGGAAATAGTTTTTCGCGTTGTTGTAGCAGATATCCTCCACCATGCCTCCCAGGAGGCGCAGATCCCTGGGAGCCTCCCCCGCGTCGACCCAGCCTCCCAGGATCCCGCAGAGAACCCGGCGGAAATACTCGTGTCTGGGATAGGACATGAAGCTCCGGGAGTCGGTGAGCATCCCCACGAAGACCGACAGAAGACCCATGTTGGCCAGGGTCCGCATCTGCTCCTCCATGCCGTCCTTCTGGTCGTTGTACCACCAGCCCGAACCCAGCTGCATCTTGCCGGGGATGTCCCCCTGGAAACTTCCCGCTATGGTAAGGAGAACTTCGTTGTCCCGGGGGTTCAGGCTGTACAGGATGGTCCGGGGAAGCTCGCCGGTTTTCTCCAGGGAGTCCAGGAGTTTCACCAGTCCCGTGGCCACCGGCCCGTCGCCCATGGCGTCGTAGCCCGTGTTGGCCCCCAGGGCGGCGAACATCCGGCTGTTGATGTTCCGCACCGCCCCCAGATGGAGCTGCATGGTCCAGCCCCGGCGGGCGTTCATCCGGGCCACCGCCTGGAGCACGGCGAATCGGATCCCGTCGGCTTCGGCGGGGGAGGGGTTTTTCCCGTCCCGGACCTTCCGGAAGGCCGCCTCCAGGTCCCCGGCGGACAGGGATTCCGTGGGGAGAACCACCAGGGCGTGATCGGTGAGGCGGCATCCGTTTTCGTGAAAGAAGCGGTGCCGTTTGTCCAGGGCCTCCACCAGATCCGCGAAGGTCCTGATGGAAAGCCCCGCCGCCGTCCCCAGGGTTTCCAGGTAGGCGTTGTACCGCGCCGCGTTTTCCGGGTCCATGGCCTGATCCGGCCGGTAGGCGGGGAGCATCCGGGTCGTCATGGACGGGTCGGCGGCCACCATCCTGTGCCAGGCCAGGTCGTCGGCGGGGTCGTCGGTGGTGCAGACCAGCTTGACCCGGAACTTTTCCATGATGGCCCGGGGTCTGAAGCCCGGACCCGACAGCTGCCCGTTGGCCCGGTCCCAGACCTCCCGGGCCGTGTCGGGGGAAAGAACCATGCCTTCGATTCCGAAGTAGCGCTTCAGCTCCAGGTGGGTCCAGGAGAAGAGAGGATTGCCCAGGGTTTTCGGAACCGTGCGGGCCCAGGCGAGGAACTTCTCTTCGTCCGACGCGTCCCCGGTGATGAGCTTCTCGTCCACCCCCGCGGCCCGCATGGCCCGCCATTTGTAGTGGTCCCCCTTCAGCCAGATGTCCGTGAGGTTGAGGAAGTTCTTGTTCTCCGCCACCTCCCGGGGGGGGAGATGGCAGTGATAGTCGAAGATGGGCATGGGCTTCGCGAAGGAGTGGTACAGTTCCCGGGCGGTGTCGGACCCGAGAAGGAAGTTTTCGTCGAGGAAATTGTTCATGGTGTGCCCCTAAATGTTGTGGACGAGATAGCCTCCGTCCACCGGCAGCGACACGCCCGTGACGAAGCCCGAGGCGGCGTCGCTGATCAGGAAGATCGTCGCCCCCGCCAGTTCATCGTGGTTGCCGAAGCGGCCGAAGGGAGTGTGGCCGATCACCGCCTTGCCCCGTTCGGTGAGTTCCCCCGTGGCCTCGTTCTTGATGAGCAGAGCCTTGTTCTGGTGCCCGATGAAGAAACCCGGCGCCACCGCGTTGACCCGGATCCCGTAGGGAGCGAACTCCTTGGCGGTGGCCATGGTCAGGTTCAGCGTGGCGGATTTCGCCGCGCCGTAAGCCCAGGTCCCCGAAAGGGGGATGTAGGAGGCCATGGAGGTCATGTTGATGATGGAGCCCTTGATCCCCCTGCCGATCCAGTAGGAGGCCATGTGTTTGGTGGGAATCACCAGCCCCGCCAGGATGTTCATGTCCACGATCTCGTTGAAAAGATTCACGTCCAGGTCCACGAAGGGCGCCTTGCCCTTGTTTCCTCCGGCGCCGTTTATGAGGACATTGGGAGGCCCCATGAGTTTTTCCGTTTCGGCGATGGCCTTCCTGACGTCCTCCTCGACCCCGGTATCCACCGTGACCCCGAAGACCATGGCGGGTTTCCCCGACGCGTCGGCGACCTTCTTCACCGCGTCCGCCACGGGGTGGTTGGTTCCCCGGCCCCAGAGGCAGACCTTCGCCCCCGCCCTGACCAGAGCCTCCGCCAGGGTTCCGGCGATGACGCCCGCCCCCCCGGTGATGACGACATTCTTGCCTTCCAGGCCGAACATTTTTTCGATGTAATTCATGAGCCCTCCCGACGACGAGTTGAAATTTTCTCGTTCCAGCTTAAATCGAAAGATAGGGGCTGTCAACGCCGGGCGGCCGGCGGGGCCGCTGCCCCGCCGGCCGCCCGGAGCACCTCACCGTAGCGCTCCAGGGCCTCCCGCCCGGCGGGGGAAAGACGGTACAGCCCCCGGGAGACCTTTTCGAACCACCGGTAGTGGTTTCTGCGCAGAATGTCCGGGCATTTAGGACCCGCTCCCCGATCCCGGAGCGCCTTGGGGGAGAGCTCCCCGTCCCGAAGCAGTTCGGCGATCCGCAGGGCCTCGGTGCGGTAGGCGGTCACTATGGGACGGCCCGAGGAGCCCCCGACGTTGAAGTTCCCGCCCCGGCCCTGGATTTCCCGCAGCAGGGCCTTCCGGATCGAGGGCCTCTTCGTCCCCCGGCCATCCCCCGGAGGCAGGGCGGTTTCGACGACGGGAGCTTCCTTCCCCCGGAAGCGGACAAAGAGGACCCCCGCCCCCAGACGCCGGAAGAGATCCCGGACGAGGCCCCAGCGGGGAGGGTAGGGCCGCCCCCCCCGCAGCGGCACCGCCACATAGACCTGGTCCGCGGTCTGCTGACGCCGGACGGCCTGCAACACCAGATCCAGGTTGAATCGTACCTTCAGCTCCACCACCAGGATTTCCCCGTCCCGCAGGGCGGTTATATCCGAGCCGGCGACCTCGGCGTGGACGGTGTAGCCGGATTTTTCCAGGAATTCCGCCACCGGGGGGTAGAGATCGGTTTCGCGCAGCGGACTCGGCATGACTCCACTATAGCGGAAACCGGGGAAAATGGCAAAATATCCCCCGGGGGGTGCGATAATTCTTGAGAAAAGCCGGGATTTTTCCTATATTAAAGCCAAGAGAGGAACAGGTGAGACAGATACCGGCATCGATCATCGCCGTGGCGGCGCTCTTTTTTTTCGTCGTCCCGCTCCACGGGGCGGACGGGAACCCGGCGGGGCCCCCGGGTCCGGCTTATGTAATCCCGATTCACGGCGACATCGAGCCATCCATGGTGGCCTTCGTCAAACGGCAGTCCGCCGCGGCTTTGGACGGCGGCGCGGGCTTCCTGGTTTACGACATCGACACCTTCGGGGGCAGGGTGGATTCGGCGCTGCTGATATCCTCCTACATCGGCTCCATCGGGGATGCGGAAACCATTGCCTATGTCCGCAGCGGACCCGGGGGCATGGGGGTGAGCTGGTCCGCCGGAGCATTGATCGCCATGAGCTGCGGGGAGATCTATATGGCTCCGGGGACCTCCATCGGCGCAGCCGCTCCGGTGATCATGGGGGCCGAAGGAAAGACCGAGGCGGCGGGGGAGAAAACCGTCAGCGCGGTGCGGACCCAGATGGCGGCCCTGGCGGAAAAAAACGGCCACCCCGTCGCCATAGCCCTGGCCATGGTGGACCTGGACGTGGAACTGGTGGAGGTGGTGGAGGCGGGGCATCACCGGGCCGTCACCGCGGAAGAAGCGGACCGCCTCCTGAAGGAGAGCCCCGCTTCGGTGAAGCGGGGAGCGGTGATCTCCCCCAAAGGGAAGCTTCTCTCCCTCACCGCCGGGGAGGCGGAGAGGTACGGCCTCTCCCGGGGGACCGCGGTGGATCTCGCCGACCTGATGGGAAAAATCGGGGCGGACGGTGAGGCGGTGGAGGTTCGCATAAGCCCGGCGGACCGGATCGTGGGCATCATCACCTCCGGGCCCGTTCAGGGGCTTCTGATTCTCATCGGGCTGGTGGCCCTGTTTCTGGAAATATCCACCCCCGGCTTCGGCATCCCCGGAACGGTGGCGGTCATCTGTTTCATCACCCTCTTCGGCGGCAACGCCATGATGGGAACCCTGGGGTCCTTGGAGCTGCTGCTCTTTCTGCTGGGGGTGGGCCTTCTGGTCATCGAGCTTTTCATCATCCCCGGCTTCGGCATCACCGGCATCACCGGCATCGTTCTCATCGCCGCGTCTCTGGTTCTGTCCATGCAGGACTTCGTCATCCCCGACACTCCCTGGGAGTGGGGCCTCATGTCCCGGAACCTCCTTATCGTGATATCCGCTCTGGTGGCGGGACTGGCGGGAATCGGACTCATAGCCCTCTGGGCGCCGAAACTGAGGCTCTTCGACAGGCTGACGCTGAAGACCACCATCCGGGGAACCGCCGGCGGCTCCGAAGAGATGCTGTCCGACATGGGTCCGCAGGAGGACGAGACGGTTCCCCGGGATCTTGCGGGGAAGGGCGGGACGGCGGTGAGCGCCCTGCGGCCGTCGGGGCGGGCGGAGATCGAAGGGGTGGTCTACGCAGTGGAAGCGGACGGCGAGTTCATTCCCCAGGGGAGCCCGGTGACGGTGGTTCGGGTCCGGGGCAGCCGCATCACGGTTAAAAAGATTTAGGAGGATACATGGAAACTTTGATCATTTTCGGTTTTGTCGGCGTCCTGGCCATCGGGTTCCTGGTCATTTTTCTGAAATTTTTCGGGCTCTGGTTTCGGGCCCTTCTGTCCGGAGCCCCGGTGGGCATGGGCCGGCTGGTGGGCATGTGGCTCCGCCATGTCAATTCCTCGGCCATCGTGGACGCCCGGATCATGCTGACCAAGGCGGGAATCCCCGTGGATTCGGACCTCCTGGAAACCCATTTCCTGGCTCGAGGCAATGTGGTGAAGGTGAGCCAGGCCCTGGTGGCGGCCAACAAGGCCAACATCCCCCTGCCCTTCCAGCGCGCCGCCGCCATCGACCTGGCGGGACGGGACGTTCTGGAGGCGGTCAAGACCAGCGTGAACCCCAAGGTCATCGACTGTCCCGAACCGTCCAAGGGCAAGACCACCATCGACGCGGTGGCCAAGGACGGCATTCAGCTGCAGGTCAAGGCCCGGGTCACCGTGCGGGCCAACCTGGAAAGGCTGGTGGGAGGAGCCACCGAGGAGACCATCATCGCCCGGGTGGGCGAGGGGATAGTCACCACCATCGGCTCGTCGGAATCGTATAAATCGGTGCTGGAAAACCCGGACCTGATTTCCAAACGGGTCCTGGACAAGGGGCTGGACGCCGGAACCGCCTTCGAGATCCTGTCCATCGACATCGCGGACATCGATGTGGGGGAGAACGTGGGGGCCAAACTGCAGGCCGACCAGGCGGAGGCGGACAAGCGCCGCTTCCAGGCGGAGGCGGAAAAACGTCGGGCCGCCGCCCAGGCCCGGGAGCAGGAGATGGTGGCTCTGGTGCAGGAGAACCGGGCGAAGGTGGTTCTCGCCGAGGCGGAAATCCCCCTGGCCATGGCGGAGGCTTTCCGCAGCGGCCGGATG
>Ga0302248_1001815_pt1 | contig 14424 bp, 9 predicted proteins | sample AAG_UR_Leu_MG_FD_193528 | JGI IMG/M metagenome (GOLD analysis project Ga0302248, IMG submission 193528) | Enriched activated sludge microbial communities from anaerobic digester in WTTP, New Holstein, Wisconsin, United States - AAG_UR_Leu | ecosystem: Engineered > Bioreactor > Anaerobic >... | reverse complement strand
GCAGTGAATAAATATAATAATTTAACGGTCCACTATCAGAGTAAGAGTCTATGTTTTCATCATCATCTTCAAGCTCTAAGAACATACCTGTTATGCATTGCATCTTCATCACTGTGCCTGGAAAGAAGCTCTTCGAGAAGGAGATACTTTAATAATGATATGTGAAATATGCGGGAATAGCGCAGTGATTTTAAAACAGTTGGAGCATCGGGTTCTTGGGATAAGCCATCTAATTATGTGCAACAATTGCTGTCATCAATCGTTTGTACCTATAGATGCTGTAAATCATATAAGGGATGATAAAAACTTTTCTGCTGAATATGCAGCCATTCAAAAGCATATCGGAACCTTATTGACCGATTTCAATAGGAAATATTTTATCGATTTTTCTCGTTTAGCATTATGTTCCCATTTTGTATTTATTGATGATGATATGAATATCCTGGAGATCGGTCCCGGTTTTCCAGGGATGTTTCAGCAACTCAAACTCACGGAGAAAAAATTAAATTTATACGCAACGGAACCGGAAACTGTATCTAAGAAGTTATTGGAACACTATGGCGTCAATTGCATAAGTAATTATTTCCCAAGCAGGGAATGTGAACAATATTTAGGCCAATTTGATGTCGTTTTTGCGTGCAACGTACTTTATTATTTCGACAACCCAATAGAATCTCTAAAGAAAATGATTGGAATGTTAAAGCCTGGAGGCATTATTTTAATCGACATCCTAAATAATAAAATCATGGATGACGGATATTATGAAAATAATACCATGACGCATATTTTCTCTAAAGAATCACTTTTCCTATCAATAGAAAAAGCGGGAGGAGAAGTGAAGTTTCTGAATACCTGTTGTGTAAAGGACCCAGAGAAGGCTTATCAGAATATTGGGCAACCGCTCAATATTTATGGAAAAATCATTAAAAAAATAAAAAGGGTCTTTAAAATGTCTGGATATGAAGAAACAATGAAATATCTCTGCCAGGTAACTCAGCTGAAATATGGAAATCCCGAGGGTCAGTACATTCGATCTGTCATTGGTAATAAATGATAACTCTATTCTTAAAGAGCGTATCACTTTCTACTTTCCAAAACAGATAAACCATGGATTTATATTTTTCATCAGATTGTTAATTGTCTGTATCTGCCATTTCCATAGACCGTTTTCCAGCCTGTCATCCAACAACAGTGTCAACCACAGAAAATAAAATAAAAAATATTTTTATATACCTGACACCATCCATTATTAGTAGTGTCCTGCCTCTACTTGCCTTGCCGATCATTACAAGGTTTTTGACGCCTTTGGATTTTGGTGTTGCTGCTTTGGCGATCAGTACGACGGCACTTATCGTTTCTTTCTTATCCTGCGGAGTGGATGCGGCGGCGCAACGATACTATTTTGAGTATCGCAATAACCCTGACGATCTAAGAGCATTGATAAGCACAACTATTTTTTTTCTTATTTTTATTTTTGTCCTCATCGTCTCGCCGATCTACTGGTTGTCGGGTTTCATTGCCAAGACCGTATTGGGGTCAGAGCAATATAGATTTGCGATATTTGTTTCATATATAAACGGATGCTGCACCGTAATGGTAAATTTTTATCTGCTCCTGTATCGGAATATGGAGAAGGCTAAATACTTTTCGGCTTTTACTATAACCCATAATTCAGCGAATACGGTCCTCACTCTTATTCTTGTGGTATGGTTCGGATACGGTTATATGGGTATTATCTATGGCTCATTTCTTTCTTCCGTCCTTATTTTTGCTGTCTTGTTTGTCATGTTTTACAAAGCGTATCCTTTCCATTTCAAGAAGCATATTTTGATTGATAACCTCAAGTACGGAATTCCTCTTATTCCCAATGTCTTTACAAGTGTTGTATATCAATTTTTCGATAAATATATGTTGAGCAGCATGGCCTCCCTGGCCAGCGTGGGCGTCCTTAGCATTGCCCAGAATCTTTCCGGTAAATTGTTTGTTTTTATGACGGCCCTCCAGTCCACCTTCGATCCCCTTTTTATGAAGGACATGTTTGACCGGGGGGAGGAAGGGGCGGCATCAGTGGGGAGAAACTTTACAATATTTACCTATTTATCCATTATGACGGTGCTTGTGGCGATTTTATTCGGCGAAGAGATCATGCGGATTATGGCGCCTCCGAGCTATTATGAGGCCATCGACGTGATGTTGATTCTCCTGTGCGGCATCTCCATTCAAACCTTCGGGAAGATCGTCGGTTCACAACTGGCTTATATAAAAAAGGCTTATCTTTCCTTTCCCATCACGGTTGTCGGCCTGCTTGTCAACGTCGGCATCAATCTGGCGCTGATTCCCCGCTGGCAGGCCGTGGGGGCGGCCATGGCCACCCTGATGACGATCATGATGATGAATGGCCTCTATGTCCTCATTGCCCAGCGCGGATATAAGATTGTTTACGAACACCATATCCTTGTGCCCATATATGTCCTTGTTTTCATATCTACTTTTATTCTGATTTATTTAAGATCCGTCGAGGCGTCATATTTTATCCAGTATTCCTTCAAGGTGTTTGCCCTGATTGCTTATGGCGTCCTTGGGGTCAAGGCGGAGATCCTGACGAGAGAAAAAATGAACGCCCTCTTCCAGATAATCACTTTCAGAAATATGGATGGGAAGTGGCGGGGCGCATGATAATTATTGGGAATAGGCAACGAAATGAATAAATCCTGGCAAAATACCTTGGTGTCTCCGGATGCGACTATTATCAAAGCATTGGAGATAATTGATAAAGGCGCCCTGCAGATCGCCCTGGTCGTTGATGGGGACGGGAAGATGCTGGGGACGGTTACGGACGGCGATGTAAGAAACGGCATTCTCCGCGGGATATCCCTGGAAGAGCCGGTTCGGAAAATCATGTGCCGGGCGCCCGTAACGGCAAAGGCCGATGAGGATCGGGAAGCTATCCTGGAGAAAATGCGGCGTGCCGACATTCTCCATATTCCCCTGTTGGACGGCAAAGGACGTGTCATTGGCCTGGAGATCCTGAAAAACCTGGCTCTCGCCGCCCGCAGGGATAACGTGATCGTCATTATGGCGGGCGGTTTGGGCAAACGGTTGCGCCCCTTGACCGACGATTGCCCGAAACCCATGTTATCCGTGGCCGGGAAGCCGGTCCTGGAAATAATCATCGGCGCCGCCATGGAATATGGTTTCCATCGCTTTTATATATCCGTAAACTACAAATCGGAAGTGATAGAGGATTACTTTGGGGACGGTTCCCGCTGGCAGGCGGAAATAACCTATCTTCAGGAAAAGGAGGAGTTGGGTACGGCAGGCGCCCTGAGCTGCCTTCCCGAGCGCCCCGCAAAGCCCTTTATCGTCATGAACGGCGATCTCCTCACCAAAGTGAATTTCCATCATCTCCTCAATTTTCATGGCGATCACAATGCTGCGGCCACCATGTGCGTCCGGGAATATCATTATCAGGTGCCTTACGGCGTAGTCCGTGCGGACGGCCACCGCCTTGCCGCCATTGACGAAAAACCGGTGCAGACATTTTTTGTCAACGCCGGCATCTATGTCATGGAACCTGGGATTCTTGATTTGATTGATCCCCGGACCAGTCTCGATATGCCCGTCCTCTTTGAAAAGCTTATCCAGCAACGTAAGGAGGCCATCGTGTTTCCCATTCGGGAATACTGGCTGGACATCGGTCACCCTAAAGACCTGGAGCGGGCGCAATATGAATATCAAAATAATTTTAGAAAGTAAGGATATGTTATCATGACAACAGCGGCTTTTCGTCTAAATACGGAAACTTATTGCGGTGTCGGATCTTCACGGCAAATAGGCTCTTTCCTGGCCTCGAAAGGGATCAGAAACGTTGCGATCCTTGTTGATGAGGGGGTGCGGAAGCAGTCGGCATATTACGAGGAGATATATGGGGATATTGCCGATAACGCCTCCGGGCTTTACGAGTTGATCCTCAGAGGTTCCGAGGAACCTGATTATGATTATCTCGATGATGTGGCCTGCCGTATCCGCTCCCTGTCCGGGGTGGAGGCCCTGGTGGGCATCGGGGGTGGGAGCTGCCTCGATATCATGAAGGGGGTGGCGATCCTGGCAACGAATGCCGGCAGGGGAATAGACTATCGTGGTTTCGACAAGGTCGCCAATCCGGGAATTCCCGCCATCGCCGTTCCCACCACCGCCGGCACGGGAAGCGAGGCGACGATCAATGCCGTCTTTACGGACAAAAAGGAGATGAAGAAATTAGGGATCAATGGACGCTTCATGAATGCAACTTATGCCTTTCTCGATGCCGAATGGACCCTGAGCTGTCCCCGTTCTGTAGCTGTATCCGCCGGTATGGATGCTCTGGTTCATTGTCTGGAGAGCTTCATGTGCCGTCAGCACACGATGATGACGAGAATATACAGCCGGGAAGCCTTCCGGATCTTATATGAAAACCTCCCGGCCATTGTCGATGATCCCCACAACAAGGAAAAGCGCCAGCAGCTCCTCCTGGGCGCTTATCTTGCCGCCGTGGCGCTGTTCAATTCGGGATCGGGCATTTCCGGGGCCTTTTCCTACCCCCTCGGGGTTCACTATAAGATACCTCACGGCATCGGGGGCGGGATTTTCCTGCCGGCGGTTCTCGCATATAATGTGGGTCAGGGCTATGCCGATTTCCACGAATTGCTGGATATGGTTGAATGCAGGCAAGATCTTGATTTAGAAGGAAAAAATGTCAGGTTTGCGGAAGCCGTTCACAGCCTCTCCCGTAAGCTGGGAGTGCCGGAAGATCTGGGACAATGGGGGCTTGGGATCGATCATCTGGAGGAGATCGTCAGCCTTGTTCAACCCCTTCAGGCGGCTTTTGATCAGAATCCCCTGCCCTTTTCAGCGGAAAAGGACGCCCGGCAGATCCTGAGGAAATTCTTGCGATAAAAAGCAGTGGCGACGGCACAACATGGGCAGGCAAGTTTTCCGGCTTTCCGAAAATCTGCCTTACCTGCACAGCAAATGTGAAGGCACGTTGCTTACATTATATAATGTCTAATCTTAATGGATAGTTATGGTTGCCATGGAAGAAAATATGGAGAATAAAGTCAACAAAACGTCGATACCCGTTGATGCGGCGGAGCCAATAACGGGGATCATCGCCGAAGGCATTTCAGAAAGGTGGCCTGCTACGGATGAACGGATCGAGATAAATGAATCCTCGAAGGAGGAGACGGGACAGACGGCAATGATGCCGATGATCTTTGGTGTAGCTGGTGGTGTGGTCTCTCCTTTTTCACCTGCCGTCGATATTTCTGAATTTTCCGGTTCCCTGGCGATCAAGATACCCATTGAAGTCCCACCCGGCAGGCTCAACATGGCGCCGCGACTTTTTCTCACCTATGACAACTATCACGCAAACGGTTGGATTGGCGTGGGATGGGTGCTTGATATGGGCGCTGTCCGGAGATCGACCAAACATGGACTCGACTACGACGCAAATGATTATGTAGCCGCCATCAGCGGTTCTTCATCCGACCTTGTCTCGAGAAATGACTGGGGTGCGGGCTATTACGGGGCGAGAACCGAAGGCGCCCTGTCGAAGTATTTTTTAAACGCGACCACAGGCGGCTGGGAAGTAACGACAAAAGACGGAACGATATATTATTACGGTACAACATCGGATTCCCGCCAGGATTTTGCCGGCGGTACGAAGATCTTTAAATGGTGTCTCGACCGGGTAAAGGATGCCAACGGCAATTACATGACCATTGCCTACACAAAAAGTCAGGGCGAGATCTACCTCGACCGTATCGACTATGCAGGCAATACAAATCTATCCCCCTCAAACTATGTAAAGTTCTATCTTGAGGACAGAGCCGATGTGCCCTGTATGTTTGGTACCAATTATGAGGTAAAGACAGCCAAGAGACTCAAAACAATCGAGGTCGGGGCAGGCGGTGTTATGGTTCGGTCCTACAGCCTCGCTTATACGGCGAGCGTCAGTACCTTGCGCTCCCTGGTTTCGGTTATCCGGGTGTACGGCAACGACGCGGTTCTTGACGCTTCGGGGACGGTGACTGCCGGAACGGCTTTGACGCCGGTCACGCTGCAATGCCAGGGCAACGCCGGCGGGAATTATTCATACTCCATCAGTGCCGTAGGAACCGGCGCCTGGGATGCCTTCCGCGTCTGGATCGGCGACTTCAACGGCGACGGGCGTACGGATTTGCTCAGTTACTATGCGGGTAATTTGATAACTTTCTTTTCCAATGGAGACGGAACTTATTCCTCGGTTATTTGGGATGCAAGTCCATACGCCTGGGACCCGAGCCACGCCTGGGCGGGCGATTTCAACGGCGACGGTCTAACGGATCTGGTTAGTGTCTATCAAGGTAGATTGATAACGTTTCTTTCAAGAGGAGACGGGACTTATGATACTGTTATATATGATGCAAGTTCTCTCGCCTGGGATGCCTCCCGTATCTGGATCGGCGATTTCAACGGCGACGGGCGCACGGATGTGCTCAGTTATTATGCGAACAACTGGATAACTTTCTTTTCCAATGGGGATGGGACCTACAATGCGGTTATCAGCGCGGTGGGAACCGGCGCCTGGGACCCCACCCGCACCTGGATTGGTGACTTCAACGGCGACGGGCGCACGGATGTGCTCAGTTATTATGCGAACAACTGGGTGACTTTTTTTTCCAATGGGGACGGGACCTACAATGGGGTTATCAACGCGGTGGGAACCGGCGCCTGGGACCCGAGCCACGCCTGGGCGGGCGATTTCAACGGCGACGGTCTAACGGATCTGGTTAGTGCCTATCAGGGCAGATTGATAACGTTTTTTTCTAATGGAAAAGGGTCATATGCCTTCTTTACATACGATGCAAGTTCTCTCGTCTGGGATGCTTCCCGCGTCTGGATCGGCGATTTCAACGGCGATGGGCTAACGGATCTATTAAGCTATTATGGGGGTAACTGGACGACATTCTTTTCCGACGGGGACGGTTCCTACACCCCTGTCTCCAGCGCGGTGGGAACCGGAGCCTGGTATCCGCCGTACACATGGGCGGGCGATTTCAACGGTGACGGGCGTACGGATTTGCTCAGCTACCATGCGAATAACTGGGTGACCTTCACACCGTCAGGCCCACCCCCTGATCTTATCTTCACAGTCACCACCCCCCTCGGGGCGACGACCGCCATTGCTTATACCCCCTCGTCGGCCTATGAGAATACCCTGCTGCCTTTTATCCTCCAGACAGTTTCTTCCCTGACGAATGCCGATGGCCGAGGTGCTTTCTACACCACCAAATATACATATTCGTCAGGGTTCTACGACCCAACGGAGCGAGAGTTCCGCGGTTTCGGCTACGTTCAGGCCATGCAGATGCGGGACGCCCAGAATTATGAGGCGCAGACGGAGACATGGTTTCTTCAGGATTATACGCGCAAGGGGATGGCGGAGAAGGTGCTGACGACTTCCCGTGAAGGACATACGCGCCGTATTGACCATACCTGGACCGTTGCTACGGTAGCGACCGGCGTCACCTGGCCCCGCCTCGACAGCACCCAGACAACCATCACCGACGTGGGCCATACTCCATACTCTTATGTCGTTGCCTATACCTACGATGCCACGTACCTGAATGTCACCGACGAGCATAAAACCGGCATGACGGCTGCGGACGAGATGCATACATTCTTTGCCTATACGGCCTTTACGGGACCCTGGATCATCGCCAAGCCCACGGACATCAAGGTGACCGACGCCGCAGGGAACATCAAGAGCCGGAAATGGATGGACTATGACGGCACGACAGGGAACCTCACCACCGAAGAGGTCTGCAAGAGCGACAATCCGGAGACGGACGGGCTGAACCGGAACCCCACGGTGAACCCCGTCACGACGTACCAGTACCATGCCGAAGGGAACGTTTCCGGCGTCACCGATCCCAGGGGGAACACGACAAGCTTCACCTATGACGCGACGAAGACCTTCGTCAACACCGCCACGAATGCCCTGGGTCACGTGACGACCAAGACCTTCGATCCGGGCACGGGCAATCCCCTTACCCTTATTCCTCCCCACCTCCAGGGGACGGCATACGACGTTTCCTACCAGTACGACGTCTTTGGGAGGATCACCCGGGAGACGCGACCTGACGGTGGCTACACAACATACCAATATCTCAATATCGGCAACCCCCAGACCCAGTGCACGGATAAAATGGAGCATATCACCGGCGGCGCCTCCGCCCTTGATCACCATGCATACACCTATTTTGACGGCCTGGGCAGGACCTATACACAGCGCGGCACCGGCCCCGATGGAAAAACGATTGCCGTGGATACGATCTTTGACGTTATGGGTCGAACCGCCCGGAAATCCAATCCCTACTTCTTGAACATCGACACGCCCGTTTATACCCAGTTCACCTATGACGGCCTCTCACGGGTGACGGTCACGACCTTTCCCGACACCGGCCAGGCAACCACCTCTTACCGGGGCCTCGTCAAACAGGTCCAGGACCAGCGGCAACACACGACGATTTATACCTATGACGTCTATCAGCGATTGAAGACCACCCAGGACCCTTACGGCACGATCACGCAGTACACCTACAACACCCTGGGGAAGCTGATCCAGGTCATTGCCGCCTCCGGGCAGACGGAGGAGAACACGACGACCATGACCTACGACTCCCTTTCGGAGAAGCGGACCATGACCGATCCCGATATGGGCTGCTGGACCTATGCCTACGACAAGGCGGGGAACCTGATCTCCCAGACGGACGCGAAGTCGCAGACCATTGCCTTCACCTACGACGCCATCAACCGCCTGACCCAGAAGGTTTACTCCGCCTATACGGTGACGAATACCTATGACGATCCGGCCATTGCCTATGCCAAGGGGATGCTCACGAACACCCTCGATCCCTCGGGCGGGGAGACTAAGGAGAGCCGCGTCCTGGCCCTGGATGTCATGCAGCGGATCACCCAGAGCAGAAAGACCATCGGGGCAAACAGCCTGACCATTGCCAGGGCCTACGACACGGCGGGCCGGACGATCACCATGACCTATCCTTCCGGTTCCTACACCTACGCCTACGATGCGGCGGGGAACGTAATCTCTGTTATGGACAATACATCAGGCACGAACCACATCGAATACTCAAACTACACCGCCCTCGGTCAGCCCGGTTTTGCCCTTTCCCCGAAACCGAACGACATCTCCGTAAAGACGGCCTATACGTATGATGCGAACATGGGCAGGCTCAGCGCCTTGGTCACCCAGAAGCTCGCTTCGGGGACCCCTGTGGCGACCTACCAGAACCTCGCCTACCAGTACGACCTCAAAGGCAACATCACAACTCTGACGGATACAGGAAACGGCATCACCCATGCCTACACCTACGACAATCTGAACCGGCTCCTCTCAGCCACGGGAACGGGGCAAAGCCCTTACTCCCAAACCTACAGCTACGACCGGATCGGCAACATCACCGCCAAATCAGACGTCGGCAATTACGCCTACACCTATGGGAGCAAGCCCCATGCCGTGAGGACGGCAGGGAGCATCTCCCTCCAGTACGATGCCAACGGCAACATGACCCAGAGATCGGCAGTAGGCGTCACCCTCGATCTCGCCTGGAACGAGAACAACAAGCCTTCTCTTATCAAACGAAACGGGACCGACTATGTACGCCTCACCTATGACGGCAATGGAGAAAGGGTGCGAAAGGAAAACCTCAGCACGGGGGCCATTACCCGGTATTATGGGGAGGTTTACGAGGAACGGGGAGCGATCGGCGTCATCCACCTCTTCGCCAACAACCACCGGATCGTCTCCATCCGGTCCGACGGCTATCTCCAGTACGACCACGGGAACCACCTCGGCTCCGCCTCCGTCATCACCGACGCCTACGGCAACCGGAAGGAAACCATCGAGTACTTCCCCTTCGGGGCCTACCGGGACCGCCAGGACTACGATCCAAACTTCCCCAGTGTGAACTACACCTTCACCGATCAGGAAGACGATGACGAGACAGGATTCTACAACTTCAAGGCCAGGCTCTACGATCCCCTGTTAGGAAGGTTCATCAGCGCCGACAGCATCGTCCCCCAACCGGGCAATCTCCAGGCCTTCAATCGGTACAGCTACTGTGTGAATAATCCGCTTGTCTATGTAGATCCGAGCGGGCACTGGTTCGGGATAGATGACCTTATGGCCGCCGTTGTGGGGGCGGTTGTGGGAGGGATTTCGGCAGCGATCAACGGAGGCAATATATTGCAGGGCGCTGCGATCGGTGCGGCTGCTGGTTGGGTAGGGTGGAATACCTTTGGGGCCGCCACAGGTGCTCTGGAAAACGTCATCACCAACTCACTGGGCTATTGCAGTGCGGGAACCATTGCGGCATCACAGCTTGGCGGCGCTGTTGCAGCAGGTATTACAGGCGGTATGGTAGCGGGTGGTATGGGTGCCGCTTTCAATGGCGGTTATATTGGTCAAGGTATGCTGACCGGCGCAAAATATGGAGCAATTACTGGGGCTATCTTTGGAACAATGCGAGTTGGATGGAATTATATGCGGGACTGGACAAATGCATCTTCATTTGAGCAGTGGGGCACACTTACAGAACCCCAAAAAGCAGAGTATATAGAAAGAAGGTGGCCGGTTGGGCCAGAATATGACTGTACAGGCAGTCCACATACTGCCGGGGTACGACTGGGGAGTAGTGATAGTCTTTTAGATTTCTTGAAAATGAATAGAGAGGGTGAACAATACACCCAATTCATGTGGATGAGTTTTGAGAGAGATGGGATGATGGGCAGGGCTTTTAATATGGTCTCCAAAGTCCATGATTTCTTCAATGGGTTCAGTTATGAGCGCGGGACTTATCCGGGATATGGTGCGTTCATTGATACAGCATTTGACGTATACAGCTTCGCAGGCATGCCGCCTGCGGCAGCATTCACTGCGCTTGCCGTGGGAGGACCCTGCATGCAGGGAGGAGTATATTATGTGGTCGGCGGTGGTTTTCGAAATGAGAAGAGATAAAAGGGGTTACACATGCCTATAAGCAAGTTTATTAGCATTTTAATATTCTCTTTTGCACTTGCCGGATTGACCGGTTGTGCCCCTGCCGACGCAAAAAAAATTAGAAGTGGGGCAAGCATAATCGACAAGCACAGCAATTGGACAATAACTCATCCACGTGACAATGCCTCAGGAGAAAAGCTTGATTTCTTAAAGAATGAAAACATGACTATTTGGATCAAATTTACAAGAAATAAGGAGAATAAACATTTTTATATTGTTACTGATTTTATTGAACTGCTTACTCCTGTAGAATTCAGTCCTTCTCGCATTGTGATGAAACTCACAGACGGAAGAACATTAAAGGGTAAAGCTATTTCATGCTATAGTGGGAAATGGGATTTGGAAAGTCTTCGGATTTATACTTCAATAGAAGAACCGATTCGAATTGAAAAGGCGAAGAAATACTATATGTCTGAGAATCCCTGTTATGCTCTCTTTTTCGATTATGCACCACCACCCGTTGATGAAGAGTTTATTTTACTTATGAATGACGCATTAACATCGAATGGTGTTAAGATTGGTATTCCGCCAATTTTGTTTCGAAAAACCACTGATTACAATATCCGATTTGGACTGGGTGTCGAGTAGTAAAGCAAAGAGAAGAATTCCTTGAAAAAGGTGACAGATCTTTTTTTTCAGTCGCATCAGGACAAACCAATCACGATGATCTATGCCTACGATGCGGCGGGGAACGTAATCTCTGTTATGGACAATACATCAGGCACGAACCACATCGAATACTCAAACTATACCGCCCTCGGTCAGCCCGGTTATGCCCTTTCCCCGAAACCGAACGACATCTCCGTAAAGACGGCCTACACGTATGATGCGAACATGGGCAGACTCAGCGCCCTGGTCACCCAGAAGCTCGCTTCGGGGACCCCTGTGGCGACGTATCAGAACCTCGCCTACCAGTACGATTTCAAGGGCAACATCACCACCCTGACCGATACGGAGAACGGCATCACCCATGCCTACACATACGACAATCTGGACCGGCTCTTGACCGCCACGGGTACGGGGCAGAACCCTTACTCCCAGACCTACGCCTATGACCGGATCGGCAACATCACCTCCAAATCCGACGTCGGCAATTACGCCTACACCTACGGGAACAGGCCCCATGCCGTGAGGACGGCGGGGAGCATCTCCCTCCAGTACGATGCCAACGGCAACATGACGCAGAGATCGGCAGGCGGCGTCACCCTCGATCTCGCCTGGAACGAGAACAACAAGCCTTCTCTTATCAAAAGGAACGGGACCGACTATGTACGCCTCACCTATGACGGGAACGGAGAACGGGTGAGAAAAGAGAACCTGAGCACCGGCGCCGTTACCCGCTACTACGGGGACATTTACGAGGAACGGGGAGCGATCGGCGTCATCCACCTCTTCGCCAACAACCGCCGCATCGTTTCCATCAGATCGGATGGCTATCTCCAGTACGACCACGGGAACCACCTCGGCTCCGCCTCCGTTGTCACCGACGCCTACAGCAATCGGAAGGAGACCATCGAATACTTCCCCTTCGGGGCCTACCGGATCAGAACCGATTACGATCCCGCCTTCCCCAACGTCAACTACACCTTCACGGACCCGGAGGACGATGACGAGACAGGGCTCTACAACTACAAGGCCCGGCTCTACGATCCCCTGTTAGGAAGGTTCATCAGCGCCGACAGCATCGTACCTCAACCGGGCAATCTCCAGGCCTTCAACCGCTACAGCTATTGCGTCAACAACCCCCTCGTTTATGTTGATCCGTCAGGCCATTTCTTGGACATTGCAGTAATAGCTATTGGCGCCGTTATCGGTGCGCTGGTGGCAGGATATAAAAGTGACTGGAAACCCGAAGCCATGGCGGTGGGCGCGGTCATTGGCGGGGTATCCGGCGGGGTGTATAGCGGAGTAAGCTCCTATATGGGCGGCATAATCGCAGGTTCTATTACTAACGCCACCGTTGCTGGCGCTATTTCTGGTGCGGCAGGCGGTGCCGCGGCGGGAGCAACCGCCGGAGCAATGAGCGCCTCATACTATGGCGGTAATATCGGCAGCGCCATACTCAAGGGCGCTGGGCTGGGAGCCGTGGGTGGCGCCGCGTTTGGGGCAATCGGCGGCTATTTCGGCAAAACCTGGAATCTATGGCGTGTCGGCGCATGTGCCTTATCGGGTGGAGGTGTCTCTGAATTGGCAGGACAGGGATTCGAAAAGGGGGCTATTTTTGCAGGGATTACTGCATTTGCTCGATTAACGTATAACAAGATTGTCGGTTACGATTTGGACTGGAAGCCAGGCGGGGAATCAGTCGGAAAAGCACGTTTCGATATGCCGGTTGAAGGGGCAAATAATATAGGGGTACAAACCAAACCGGTTGATCCTAATGGATGTTTTAACGAAGGTGGCACAATATCCAGAAGTGCGAATTATATGCCTGGGGTTAACGCAACCGCAGGAATGCATGATGCATTTCAAGTTCGGATTGACGAGTTCTTTGGTGGACAGGATTTGGGAGAATTTGCTAGAAATGCACTGAATGTTCCTGGGGTGCTCCCTGCTGCCGCTTTAAGTTATGGAGGGCTGATGGCAGATCCAAGGGCAATGATGCTTTACGCTAATGAGAGAAAACAAGATTAGGAAAATGCTCAATGCCTTGAAAAGCACAATATTATTTATGTTTTTAGCTTTCTTCGTTAGTGGTTGTCTTTCTCAAATAGCCTCTATTGAGGACTATACAAAAGGTTGGATAGGGCGATCAATTGAAGAAAACAAAAAGATTGGTTTGCGTCCAGAATCCTATGCCTCAAGAATAGGTTGGAAGGAGAAGACTTACCCTCTACCGAACGGGAATTGGGTATATGTAGAGCCAGATAGTAAAAACTGCTACATTCATTGGGAGGTCAATCCTCAAGGAATAATCGTTGACTATAAACTTGAAGGTAAATGCCGTTAGTCGCAATTCGGGCGGGGAGACCAAGGAGAGCCGCGTCCTGGCCCTGGATGTCATGCAGCGGATCACCCAGAGCAGAAAGACCATCGGGGCAAAAACTAATTTGGTTGCTTATATGATCGTAAAAGAAAATAATGAAACCTTTAAATTGGGTCATTTTCAATATTAATTAAGAGGAGATAGATATATGCCGGGATACGAGGTGTTTGGAAAAGAAGAGCGGCAGGCGATAGATGATCTTTTTGAGATTAATGGCGGGATCGTTTTTGCACATGGGTTCGACGGACTGCGGAAAGGCGTTTACCGCGTCCGGGAGTTTGAAAGGGCTTTTGCCCAGCGTTTGGGCATTCCCTATGCCCAAGCCGTTTCCTCCGGC
>Ga0302248_1001813_pt1 | contig 14437 bp, 12 predicted proteins | sample AAG_UR_Leu_MG_FD_193528 | JGI IMG/M metagenome (GOLD analysis project Ga0302248, IMG submission 193528) | Enriched activated sludge microbial communities from anaerobic digester in WTTP, New Holstein, Wisconsin, United States - AAG_UR_Leu | ecosystem: Engineered > Bioreactor > Anaerobic >... | reverse complement strand
AATCACTAGCGACCGGAATAATCAGTGAATAAGTTCAGCTGGTTAAGGTTTTTGTCCTTATCGTTTGTGTAGTCATGGAATGTAAGTAGCTGAAACATAGATGTTCTTGGTAGTGTAAAAAATCTTGTGTAAATACTCTGTCTCGTAAAAAAGGCGCTTTTCCTTTACAAGGGTTTAGCTCAAACCCACCATGAAAGGAGAAAAGTGGACTGCACCCCTTGAGTTGGACAAAATGTGTTAGAGAACCGGGCAGGACCCCAGATCCCCGAGCGAGGGAGAAAGGATCTTGCCATGAAACACCGAAGAACGTTCCGCAACGAGTTCAAGCGCCAGGTGGTGGAAGAGTACCTGAGCGGGGTCAGCCCGGCGGCGCAGCTGATGCGACGGCACGAGATCTCGTCGGGGCTGCTCTATCACTGGAAGGATCAGTACACCAAGGGGCGCTTTGACAATCCTCCCACGCACGAGGCGGCCCTGGAGGAGCGCGTCCGACAGCTCGAGCAGCTGGTGGGCCGGCTCACCCTGGAGAACGAGTTTTTAAAAAAAGCCGTTCAGCGAAGCCTCGCACCGCCGAAGAGAAGCGGCAGTTCATCGCTGAGCATCGTGACCTCGTCGACAGCATCGAAAGGGGGTGCGAGCTGATGAACCTGCCCCGCAGCACGTATTACCACAAGTCCAAGAACCGGCCCGACGGGGAGCAGGCGCTCATCGCCCGCATCGGGTCCGTGATCGAAGAGTTCCCCGGCTACGGATACCGTCGAGTGAGCAAGGAGTTGCATCGTCGAGGGTTCCGGGACAACCACAAGAAGGTGCTTCGCGTCATGAAGCGGCAGGGATTGACGCGTGTAACGTCTCACATTATTCTGATCCCTGATTCTCACGCTGATTTGACTCATCCAGAATGATCTGACTTTTTCCCTGATCGCGACGCTGGGTTCGTTCACATGATCTCGGTGGCGGCGATACGGACGTGCTCGGCCGAGACGTTCTGGCATTTTTCGCGGGCCGCGGCGGTGAGGGCCCCCTTGGCCAGGAGGTTGGCGCGGCGCAGAAGGCCTCCCGAGCCCTGGTGAATCGCCAGGGTCGCCTCGTCGGTGAAGAGCCGTTCTTTGACGCCCGCGATCTGCAGGTGATGATTCAGGTAGACGGTCATGTCCTTGAGCTTGAGCCCCTCGAGATGGCTTCGGCCGATGATGCGCGAGGCCAGCGGCCGCGAGGCGTGGAACATGAGCTTGTCGACGAGGTTGTTCTGCCCCGCCAGGATGAGAGGCAGCCGGGGCTGGGAGTCCAGGTCGAACTGGCTGAGCGTATGGAGCTGGGCGAAGATCTCCAGGCGCATGAGCGAGGCCTCGTCGATGATGAGCACCGGGGTCTGCTTTCGCAGGCTGATCTCGAGGATGGCGGCCCGGAAGGTCCGGGTGAGCTTGGCCAGCGAGCTGGAGTTGGCCTCGACGTCGAAGCCGCTGCAGAGTTGCCGCAGGATGTCGGTCATGGAGCCCGTGGTGGCCACGATCGAGACGACCCGGTACTGCGAGGGGTGAAGCCGCGAGGCGGCATAGCGAAGCGCCGTGGACTTGCCCGATCCCACATCGCCCGTCACCAGGCAGACGGCCCCGAGCTTGAGGGCGAAGTGGAACCGCTCGGAGGCGGCCTGCATGCCGGGAAGGGGGTAGAGGTCCTCGATGCGGATCTCGGGGCTGAAGGGTTCTCTCTCAAAGCCGTAGAAGGTCCTATAGCCCATGGTCGTCCTCCTTCATCCCGAAGAGGCGGCCGCCGGCGTACTTTATCTCATGGTCTTCACCGGGGGTCTCTTTGCGGGGCTCCTGGAGGTCGACGCGGCTGCTTTGGCGCCTGACCCTGCAGTTGACGTGCAGATCCAATACCACGAGCATGCCCTGGGATCTGCCCTCGTGGAGGGCCTCGACGCGGGCCGGGTCTTCGGGATGGTACAGAAGCGTCAGCATCTTGCCGATGAGGGCCACGGGGGCCTCGTAGAGCCGGCCGTTGAGGGAGACCGTGCGGTCCCGGTCGACTCGGCGCAGGGCCTGGAGCCGGAAGGCGTCGTCGAGGTCTTTTGGGGCTTCCCGCAGCAGGTGCGCATGCTGCAGGTAGCGGTTCAGGGGCGTTTGCCGGGTACTGGAGTGGACGGTCTTGTGGTAGCCCTCGATCCAGCCGGAAAGAGCCTCGTTCAAGGCCGGAAGGGTCATCCCGTCGGGGCATACGCTCAGAAACTGCATCCGCAGCGTGCGGAAGAACCGCTCGATCTTGCCCCGGCCCTGGGGCGTATAGGGCTTGGAGTGGATGAGCGCGATGCCCAGCGAGGCCGTGGCAAAGCCGAGCTGCCGGGACCGGAACGCCGGGCCGTTGTCGACGTAGAGCTTGCGGGGCAGGCCCCGTTTTTTGAGCGCGCTCCGAAGGGCCCCGATATAGGTCTCCACGCGTTCGTTGAGGAAGAACTCCGCATGACAGATCAGACGGCTCATGTCGTCGAGGACCGCGAAGAGATAGGTCTTCCTCGATTTGCCGTCCACCTCCACCCGCGGCCCGTGCATGGCATCGGACTGCCAGATATCGTTGGGCAGCTCGGCTTCATAGCGCCGGCGGTCCTCCAGGATCTCGTCTCTGCGCATGAGGCCCCGCTGCTTGAAGAGCCGATAGATCGTCGAGAGGCACACCGGGCCCGTGAGGATCTTTTGCAGCCGCGCCTCCCGAAGCACCACCGGAAGCGAGGCCCCCTTGAGCCGGCGCTTGAGCTCCACGAGCGAAAGCAGCGTCTCCTCGTCGAGCGCCCGCGGCCGGCCCCGGTCGCTTCGGGCCGTGGGATAGAGACTCTCGATGCGGCAGCCCCCCTGCTCGTAGCGCCGCACCCAGGCCAGGATCGTCGTCTGGCTGATGTGGGTTCGTCCCGAAAAGGGGATCTCCCACACGCAGGCCGACTTCTCCTTCAGGAGCCGCTTCCGCTCGCCGCGGCCCAGCTTGCGATCGCCTGTCAGATCATGGATGACCCCGAACCGAAACTGCGCCACCCGCCGTTTTGCCTCTTCGTCCATCGCCGATGCCTCCTTCAGGGATTTGGCGCTCCCTTACCAGAGACCACCCGGCGAATCGACGCAAAAACACGGTGGGGACGCACTCAGAGACGAAGCGGCGCACATTGTTCGGTCATGATAAGGCGGGATCGGCAAAACCGCCCGAGATCGTCCAGCGAAAGGGCCCAGCACGTGTTGAGGCCGGAGCAGAAGCGGCGCAGGCTTCGCAACCAGTATTGCTGCGTCTGCCGGCTCACCGAGCGCAGCCACCTCTTCCCCGCGATCTTCTCCCGGAGCGCCGATACGATGATCTCCGCGCGATACCGCAGCGCCCGCATGAACGCCTCGGGCCGCAAGGTGTGCACGGCCCGGCAATCCGGGCACCGGAACCGCTTCACCCACAGAGGAAGACCAAACCCCTCGAAGTACCGCTCAACAAAGCCGTGCCCCCACAGCCGCGAACTCCCGCAGCCCGGGCACCGCGCCGGCCTGGGCCAGCCATACGTTTTGCCTGCCTCGGATAAATGCTTTACATCGACCGGGAAGTGTAGTACCAAGGAGGCGCTTGTTGAGAGGGTCTCCCGCAGGGATTGGCTGCCAAACCAATGTGGTCCCGGGGTTACCCTCTTCTTTTTTCCCTTCTGTTTTTTGGGCCAGATCAATCTGCCAAAGTCCTCCTCTCTTACAGAACAACGTAAGAAAAAGATACCCTTTCCTGTCAGTTTATTGTGGGAAGGGACAACCGCGAAAGCCCAGGCGCCGCTGGGTCCGCACGACGAACAGCGGGCATGCCCATCGGGTCTATCCCAATCTCGCGCAGAACCTGCTGGTCAGGGGCCCCAACCAGCTCTGGATGGCCGACATCACCTACATTGCTCTCCTGAGCGGCTTTGTGTATCTAGCGGTCATCCTGGATCGGTTCGCCCGCAGGGTCATGGGGTATGCCCTGTCACGCAACATCGACACGGCCTTGTGCCTGGAGGCCCTCCGGATGGCCCTGGCGCTTCGCAGACCCCCGAAAGGGATCGTCCATCACTCGGATCGAGGGGTCCAGTACGCCTCCTGCGATTATGTCAACGAGCTGTTTGCAAACGGCTTCCGGATCCGCATGGCCCGCAAGGGCAACCCCTACGACAACGCGGCGGCCGAGAGCTTCATTAAGATCCTGAAGGCGGAGGAGGTCTATCTCTGGGAGTACCGGACGATGGACAATGTCCAAAATCGTCTTCCCCACTTCATCGAGGACGTTTATAATCGCAAGCGGCTGCACTCTGCTCTCGGCTATGTACCGGCTATGGAGTTCGAGGAGATGTTCAACCAAACCAAATCCTGTCCGGCTACCCTAACTGCATCTGTCTAACCGCAGGGGGGCACTCCAGACCGATCGGAGAAGGGTTATCGTTCATCGGAAGGAAGATAAGGGCTGACAAAACATGAAAATCGGCATCGTTGGGTGCGGACTGAACGCAGACTACCACGTTAATTTCGCCAGAGCTTATGCAAGCGCAGAGATCGTAGGGGTTGTCGATCTTGATGAGGAAAGGGCGCGGGACTTTGCAGCATCCCGCCAAATACAGAGATATTTCAAACATGTTGGTGATCTCGTGGAACACGCGAGGCCGGATGTGCTGCATGTCGTGACGCCGCCAGGCACCCACTACGGCGTCGCGAAAGAGGCTATTGGCTTCGGGAAGAATGTGATCGTGGAAAAGCCCTTTACACTCAATGCCCGCGAGGGAAGGGAACTCTACGAAATGGCGGAGACCGCAGGGATCAAGCTGTGCGCCATGCACAACCACTATTTTGACCCTTGCATGCTCAAAGCCAGGGCACTCATTGCTAATGGCCAGCTGGGTGATGTGATCAATGTTGAAAGCTACTATGGGCTGAACACGATCATCGATGCCTTCCGCCGGTATCCGGCTCCCAACGTACTGCCCTGGCTCTACTCCTTGCCGGGCGGTGTTTTCCATGATTTCATGCCCCACCCCCTGTATGTGATGCTGCCCTATACCGGGCGACCCCGTGAAATCAGGGTAGTGGAGAGATCCCATGGCGAACTGCCGCAGGACATATCCGATGAGCTGAGGATTCTCATAGATGGTGAAAAGTGTGCCGGCTCCCTCATTTTTTCTTTTGCTGCAAAACCCCATCTTCATTTTGTACGCGTTTATGGAACAAGCGGCATGGTGCAGGTGGATTTCAATACGATGACGACGGTGTTTCATCCATTAAGCGGTCTCCCCAAGGCAGCGCAGAAGGTGATCTACAATGTCAGCGAGAGCAGGCAGCTCCTTTCCGCAACCACATCCAATGTATGGAATTTCCTCAGGGGCAGGCTCAAGCCCTACCATGGCATGCAGAATCTGATTCACCGCTTCTATGACAGTATCAAAGGGCAGGGTTCCGTGCCTGTTTCGAAGGATCAGGCACTCGTGGTCTTGGATACCATGGAAGAGATCTTCAAACAGGTAAAAAATATCAAGTTGGATTTCGAACCCGTTATCCCGGTAAAACAGCCGGGAGTTAAAGAAGAGTTGCCGAAAATACTGGTGACCGGGGCAAGCGGTTTTCTGGGGACAAGGCTCATAGAGGTGCTGGCGCAAAAGGGCTACCCGGTGAGAGCCCTGGTGAGAAAGCTCTCGAATACGAAAAAACTGAAAACGTGTGGAGTTGAGATCTTTTTCGGTGATGTGGCCGATCTCGAGTCACTTCATCCGGCTTTTAATAACATTGACATTGTTGTTCATGCCGCCGCGGATACAGCGGGTAATGAAAGAGAAGGGGAGTTGAGCACAATCCGGGGGACCGAGAATATCCTTCAACAGTGTCGGCAGTTCGGGGTCAGGAAATTGATTTACATCAGTTCCTGCGCCGTTTATGGGGTTGCCGACTACAAGAAAGGGTCTCTTATCGGTGAGGATGCAACCCTGGAACGTTTCCCGGAGCAGAGGGGCTTTTATTCCTGGTCAAAACTGAAGGCGGATCAGATTGTTGCCGAGGCCATCGCTAAAGGATCCTTGCCGATCATCAGCCTGCGTCCCGGAACCATATGGGGTCCGGGAGGGGAATTATTTACCCCTATGATGGGCTTCTCTCTGGGAAATAGTATCTTTGTTGTAATCGGAAACGGGAAATTCGTACTGCCGTTCGTCTATATCGACAACCTCGTAGACGCCATTATCCGGGGAATCGAGACACAAAATGCGGCTGGCGGAGTTTACAATGTGGTCGACGACGAGCGCATCACGAAACGGGACTATATGAACAGACTGGTGAAAAAGATTTACCCGCAAGCCTCCTGTTTCTATGTCCCCTACGGCCTGTTGTACATGACGGTGTTTATTCAGGAACAGATTTTGACATGGCTGGGGCGGAAGCCATTTCTTACGCGGTACAGGCTGGCTTCATCGCAGAAGAGCATATTATACGATTCTGCGAAGATTCGGAAAGAATTGGGATGGCAAGCCCTAGTATCACTCGACGATGGAATCGGAACTGTTCTGGAGTGCGAACAGAAAAGATCCATCCGAAATGTGCCATGATTGTGGACACTTACACAGTCATGCGGGGTCGAAGCACGTCTTTTTACTCTCTCTAGATATCCGAGCAGGCAATATCCCGGTATGTGTGGAATCTTTGGCATCGTAGGTCACAAAATTGATGAAGCTCATCTGCGGAAGGCTACCGATTTGCTGTCGCACAGGGGGCCCGATGCATCAGGCTATTTCGTCGACGATGGCATCGGTCTGGGCCATCGCAGGCTGAGCATCATCGATCTCGAAGGCGGCCGTCAGCCCATGTTCAATGAGGACGAGTCCCTGTGCATCGTCTTCAATGGAGAGATTTACAATTTCCCGGAGCTACGTGACGACTTGGTCGCAAGACAGCACCGATTCAAAACGAGAAGCGATACGGAGACAATCCTCCATGCATATGAGGAGTGGGGAGAGGATTGTGTGGTCCGCCTCCGCGGCATGTTCGCCTTCGCGATTTGGGATCGGACGTCCAAAAAGCTGTTCGTGGCAAGAGACCGGTTTGGCATCAAGCCCCTGTATTATGCGGAACAGGGGAATGCCTTCTACTTCGCCTCGGAGATGAAAGCCATTCTGGCCGATGCGGCATTGCGGCGGGACATGGATGAGGCGTCTCTCGCTTGCTATTTTTCTCTTTCGTATATTCCTGATTCCATGACCATCTTCAAAGGCATTCGCAAACTGTTGCCGGGACATACCCTGACGAGGCAGAATGGACGTACTCGAATAAATCAGTACTGGGACATGGCCTATGAGCCTGACAGGTCCAGAGGCGAAGATTATTTCATCAATCGCTTCATGGAATTGTTTCATGAATCGATCAGAATGCATCTCATCAGTGACGTACCGCTCGGGGCATTCCTGAGTGGCGGAATCGATTCGGGCGCGGTGGTTGCCATGATGAGCATGGCAACCGACAGACCTGTGAACACTTTCTGCATGGGATTCGGTGGAAATGCGGGAGGTTACCTGGATGAGAGGGTCTACGCCCGTCTGGTTGCCGACCGGTATAACACGAACCACAAGGAGTACGAGATTCACCCGGAGCCGGAGGATCTGCTGGACAAGATTGTATGCTCGTTCGACGAGCCGTTTGCCGATGACTCAGCGATCCCGTCGTACTTTGTATGCAAGATCGCAAAGGAAAACGTTACCGTGGCGGAGTCCGGATTGGGAGGCGATGAGGCGTTTGCCGGATACGAGAGGTATCTCGGGTTCCGGGCGAGGGCACACTACGGCAAACTGCCCGGTGTCGTGCGGGAGCGCCTGATCCGCCGTTTCGTGGAACGTATGTCCGAACGTTCCGACGGTCATTACACCATTAATCACATGAAAAGGTTTGTGAGGTCCTCATCCGAGGATGACGGTAACGCATATTACGGTTTCATCACCAGGCTTACCACGGGCATCGGGGAAACATTTTTTTCTCGAGAGTCAAAGATTGGGAAATACCTTGATGCCCCGAGACAAATTATTCTCGATTACTTCAACAGAGTCCCTGCGGGGGATGAGCGGGACGCGCTGAACAGGGTCTTCTACTGCGACATCAAGACCTATCTGCCGGAAGACATTCTGGCCGTGACAGACAGGATGAGCATGCATCACGCTCTCGAGGTACGGGTGCCGTTCCTCGACCATCCGCTGATGGAGTTCTGTGCGACCATTCCCCCTGAAATGAAGATGAAGTGGTTTCGGAAGAAGTATCTACTGAAGAAGGCGATGCGTCCAATCCTGCCCCGGGAAGTGATTGGTCACCGCAAGCAGGGGTTTGTGGGGCCCATGGCACAATGGCTGAAGAGAGATCTGAAAGGGTACACCCTGGAAGCACTTTCAGCAAAGAATCTGGCAAAGCATGGGTTGTTCAATGCCGATACAATCGCAAACGTGCTCGATGATCACTTCTCGGGGAGAGAAATACACGATACGCTCATCTGGTCTCTCCTGGTATTCCAGAGATGGTTCGACTTGTACGTAAACGGCAAAAGCGACTCTGGAAAATGATATGGAAATAACTTTTTGGATCTTTATTGGACTATCCGTCTATTCATACCTGTTGTTCCCGCTGACCCTATTGTTCTTGCCGATAATGTTCCGGAGACCGTGGCAGAAAAGAGATATCAGGCCGATCATCTCGATGGTCATTTCCGTTTATAATGAGGAGAAGGTCATTGCTGAAAAGATCGAGAATGCTTTGAACTTGGATTATCCGACGGGTCGTCTGGAAATATTGGTCGTATCCGATGGCTCAACGGACGATACCGAAAAGATCGTTCAAGGCTTTCAAGACAGACGGGTTGTGCTCAAAGCGTACAGGGAACGATCGGGAAAGACGGCGTGTCTCAACCGAGCCGTACCTGAAGCGCGCGGCGAGATTATCTTGTTCACCGATGCGAATTCCATGTTCCCCGCAGACATTCTGCTGAAGATGGTCGATAACTTTGCTGACAAAGAAATCGGCCTTGTAACAGGCTGGACTAGATATGGAGATGCCAGTCAGGACGATGACACGACGGGACTCTATTCCCGATTCGAACGGTGGACGAAAACAAGGGAAAGCCTTGTCTCGTCCTGTGTCGGTGCGGACGGCGCCGTCTTTGCGATTCGCAAGGAGCTCTTCAGGGCTCTACGCGAGGACGATATCAACGATTTTGTTATTCCGCTCCATGCCATCAGGCAGGGAAGAAGGGCCGTCATGGATCCCGATGTCTATTGCTACGAGAAATCGGTCGACGACGCAGGGAAAGAGTACCATCGCCAGGTTCGCATCACGAATCGAACATTGAACGCCATACGGCGAAATCCCGAGTTTCTCAATCCTCTGAGATATGGTTGGTTCGCGTATTTTCTCGCTTCTCACAAAATTATGAGATTTCTCGTCCCCTTTTTTCTGATTGTGACATTCGGGACCAATCTGATGTTGCTTGGCACTTCGTATTTATACAGCCTGACATTCGGGCTTCAGATTGCCGCCTATGCTGTTGCTCTGGGCAGTGTTTTCGGCTTCAGAGGAGGGAGGGTAGGGGAGATCGCGAAGTTCTTTATGGTGACCATGCTGGCCCAATTGACCGCCTGGTTCCGAACCCTCGCAGGCATATCGGATACCATGTGGATGCCGCAGAGGTAGTATAACCGGTTTCCATCAAAATGACCTTTAGTCTTTAATAATGAAATTATAATGAATAATTATGAAACGCTGAAACTTGCCGTTAGTAACCCGGAATTCATCAATATGCTCATCATCGCACTGGTACTGTTATTTTCTTGTGCTGGCATAAGAAAGGCGGAAGTCCAGAATTTATTAACGGTAGACCAATCGAAGCAACTCAAAGGATTAGCTATCATCTTTATCATTCTTGGCCACCTCTGGGTTCACGTAGTGGATTCTCTCCCAAAGATTCTTTTAGGTGGTGAGGGTGTTGCCATGTTTCTGCTATTATCCGGTTATGGACTGACAGCCTCTTATAAAAACCGTGGGATGGTACCCGGTGCTTATCTTATGGCGCGTCTCAGAAGGGTGATGATCCCCTATTGGGTCACTACGGTATTCCTCGTTACCCTCGATTACTTTATATTGAACCGAACCTACAGTTTACAGGATATCGGCATGACGATGCTCGGGGTCAACATCAATGTGACAACGCGATACATTGATTATGTTCGATGGTTCATAACCTTTATCCTTATTTGGTATATATTATTTATCATTTCATTTTCGCTGTTTAAAGATCGACTGCAATATCTTTTTCTGATTGTCTGTGCGGCCATTATCTTTCCATTGGACTATTACATTACGCATCTGGGCTTCTACCAGATTTTTGCCTTCCCCGCAGGTTGCGCAATAAGCCATTATTACAAGGACATCAACAACGCTTTTACCCGAAGGCCCCTTTTCTATTTCTTAATAGCAACAATTATTCTTTTCGGAGTTGTACTATACAAGTATGACTCTTCAAGTGTGTCGTACCCCTACGTGCCCACCATCATGATCAAGGCATTAGACGAGGGAATCAGTATTTTATTCTGCTTTGCTCTAATAATTCTTATAGGAGCAATCGGTACAAAGGGTTACCAGAGTCTATTTCTGTGCTTTTTAGGAACAATATCCTATGAGTTGTTTTTGCTCCATGGAGCGTTTCTAATAAAATATAATCCCGTCATTACCAGAAACGGCCAACTTCTCCCATTATCCTTCGGCATTTTTCTGTTGTGCATAACCATTATGTCGTGGATTGCACACAGGGGTATCGTTAATGCGTATGCCAGGCGTTAAATATAAATATGCGGCGTACATATCCAGTTTTCTGGCGCTTTCACTCATTGTTTTCAACATCTACTATTTTTTTATAAGGCGCGATGTAGGCATATTGTTTTATATACAAAAGGCATTTTACCCTGCCAGAGAAGCCGTCTTAATGTCGCCCGACTATAAAGACCTGGTTGATGAATATGCGAATTTTAATCAGTCGGCAAACACGGCAGTCATTGTTTTCCTGGGTGACAGCCTCACCAAGCGGTTCAACGTTCAGGAATACTTTCCCGGTTATGACGTTCTCAACAGAGGTGTATATTCAGACACCACTGTGGGGCTCTTGAATAGGTTGGACAGAAACGTAAATAATTTGAAGATAAGTAAGCTCTTTTTGCTTATTGGTTACAATGATCTACAGTATCGTACGAACAAGGAGATCCTGGCTAATATAGGCCTGGTAGTGGATCGAATACACTCAGGGAAAATTTATGTTCAAAGCCTGTTGCCGGTAGAGGCAAAAAGAAAAGATATTAATTTCCGCATAAATGACATAAACGAAAGCTTAAAAATACTGTGTGAATCCAAAGGGATTGAATTCATAGATCTACACAGGCACTTTCTGGATGACACAGGCGGGATTTCAAGAAAATATTCTCTCGATGGCATTCACCTGAACGGGGCAGGCTGTCGTTTGTGGAAAGAATTAATTCTAGATAAACTCTGATCTGCACTTCAGTATTTCAACTGGTATCGCTCCGTTATTTTGTCATTTTACGACCTCAAGAAAACAGGATTGTGTATTTTACAAAAATGTCTGACAAAAGCGTGAGTTTTACACTGTGGCATAACAGAAACCGATTTTTCCACTCCGTTAAGTGAAAGAATTCCAGATGCCATTCAAAGATTACTATGTATCTCATTTTGATAAAACGAACCAAATCGATGCCGCTTATGGAAGCACTTCTTTATGCTATATTCTCTTAATATTTGTAATACTGACACTTGTTACCGGGAAAAATGTTCGGGAGGACAACTTCTCTGGAAAGAACGCTAACGATCATTTTACACATTCAACAACGACATCATTCAGAGGTCTTGCGATCGTGCTCCTCATTTTGGGGCATCTATCGGAGAAGTGCATAGAAGGGGTTACTTTTCTTGACAATGGCGGACGGTGGGCTGTCGTTGTGTTTTTGTTCTTGTCCGGTGTTTCGCTTGCGAAGACTTATGGACTCGACAGCCTGGATAGAAGATTCATTCTTAACAGGGTAAGAAGAATTGCCATACCTTACTGGATAGCTCTCGGGTTGTTTCTTGTTCTGGATTATTTCCTGATCGGTTATCATTATTCCATAAAAAGGATCATTCCGGCTGTCGGCGGGCTCATGTATCCGTGGCCTCCGATGGGCCATGCTTGGTTCATCACCTATGTACTCTTTCTTTATGGTCTTTATTATTTTGTCTCTCACTTTCGAATGAGCAAGCAAAAGAAGGCATTTTCCCTGTTGTTGCTGTCATATTTATCCATGCTTATCATAATCAACACGCGATTATTCAACTACTTCGCATTATGGGTCATATACACCGCTGTATTTCCGGCTGGCGTATTAATCGGGATTTACAGAAACAAGATCTTCGAGTATTTGGGAGGCCTATATGGCAAATCTCGGACGTTGTATGCTGTTATTTTGATAATCACGCTGGCATGGTATTATTGGGGGTCGTCACACAGTTGGCTGTCGCAGCCCGATAATGTGATGCGGACGATTCACACTTTTCAGCCGCTCATACTGGTGGTTTTTTTGACAATGTATGCTTGCATCATCGATTCATTCAACTATCGATCAAGCTTGTTGATACTGCTGGGCGATTATTCGTATGAAATATATCTTTTACATTTGCCGTTTATGGAATACTACGATTTCGAACTGTTTAGAAAACCGCTTGTCGAATATTTTTTCATATACTTTACGATGATATTACTTATGAGCTACATAGTCAGAAAAATTACAAGGAATTTGAATCGAAAGATCGCTTTCGGCGAATGGCAACTGAAGCATTCGGGCACGTGACATAAAAGCCCCTTTCTCTTATTTTCTAAACGATTGTTTTTGTGCTGAAGGCAGTGCACAGCATATCCGGTTACAGATTTCTCTGATATCTGAGAGTGTACGCCAGCGCTGGAGTCATGACGGCAATCGCAATGAATCTAACCCTCATAAAACTTCCATAACTCTTTTCATCATTGGATCCGTTCTGATTTCCTACTATTCCGTACATGACGTCACCGGTTAGTCAATGCGGACATCACAATGGGGGAAATCGTGTACTTTCCGTGGATATCCTGCGCGGCATCGCAATGGTGCTGGTGATACTCCAGCATTCTTATCTCAGCGTGCACAGGAAGACTATCCCGCCTCTGGTTGACTTCTTATTATGGAATATGACCGGCCTAGCCGCCGTGGCATTCGTATCCATCTCCGGAATGGTCTATAGCTATTTTCTTTACACGGCTTCGGACTGGAGGCATGCATACCGGCGCTATGCAAAACGCGCCGCTTTCCTGCTTTTAGCTGCACACCCGGCGATTAATCTGTCGGGCTATTTTTTCAATGCGGCAGGAAAGGAGAATTCTTCAAGCGCTCAGGTGATCCTGAACCTGATGGTCCTTAATTTTCCAATTACCGATATGATCGCGGTATGTCTGCTGGTGGCTCCCGTGTTCGTTGTCTGTATAGGCTCTGCAATGAGAGCTACAGTAATCATTGCCTTGCTGCTATCGGCGGTTCTGGTCAGGGCATATTCTATGCCGGAGAGTGCGACATGGTCACTTCTTCAGGAATTGACATTTGGCGGCCTGGGTATACCAAAGGTATTCTGGTTTCCAGAGGCGTCCTGGCTGGCGATTTTCTTGACAGGGTCATTTGCGGGGTATGCACTGGCGTGCCATACGAAGGGTACGCTGGAAGTCTCTGCAATGGTGCGGATGATCAACAGAAGCGGTCTTTTTCTAGCCGCTTGCGGCGTTGTTCTTGTACTGGGCTATAAAATGCTGAAGATGGCTTTTGGAAGCGCCGGGAACCATAATATAATTCTTGCTGTCTATCCGGGTCAGACGACTGCGCTCCTTCCCGGCTATCTGGCTGCCCTTGCGCTTTTGTTAGCGGCTTTTTTGAAAGAGATAGATATTCGGGGACACTACAACCGTTTATTCTGGTTATTGTCCGTTTTCGGGAGGACGTCCCTTTTCACATTCGTGATCCAGTTTGCCATTGTTGAGAGCGTCCCGGCACTGTTGGGTATGAAAGGAACTCTCGGCCCCGTCGGATTCGTTGTCTTATTCGTAACCGGCTCGCTTCTCATATGGACGTTGGCCTATCTATATGGCCGCTGGAGGGGATGGATCTCGGCTAACGATTATGCCATATGCGTGAACATGACAAGAGACCGCTTTTTCAAGTGCCAAGTGCATGGGTGAGGCACGACTGCTAAGAAAGTGATAGCATAAAATACACGTTACCTGTTCTTTGAAAAAGCAGAGAGCATCTGATACGCCTTTGGAGAATTCGCCAAAACTCGAAAGGAGGTATCGAGATGCTCCCAGGAGAGTTTCCCCTCCCGGA
>Ga0302248_1001810_pt1 | contig 14470 bp, 11 predicted proteins | sample AAG_UR_Leu_MG_FD_193528 | JGI IMG/M metagenome (GOLD analysis project Ga0302248, IMG submission 193528) | Enriched activated sludge microbial communities from anaerobic digester in WTTP, New Holstein, Wisconsin, United States - AAG_UR_Leu | ecosystem: Engineered > Bioreactor > Anaerobic >... | reverse complement strand
CCAAGACCTTCGGCAGCGCGGCCGGCCACCCGGAGCTTACCGTCCTGGACAGCACGGACCCCGCCGCCGTCCTGCGCAAGGCAGGCTCGCTCGACACGGCCAGGACCCTGTTCATCGTCTCGTCAAAATCGGGGACGACAGTGGAGATCCTCTCGTTCTTCAAGTTCTTCTACGGATGGACCTGCGAGAGGCTCGGCCGGGAACGGGCCGGCGGGCATTTTGCCGCTATCACCGACCCCGGCTCCGCGCTGGAGTCGCTGGCGCGGCGACACGGGTTCCGCCGGGTCTTCCTGAACGACCCGGACATCGGCGGACGGTTCTCCGCGCTTTCCTTTTTCGGCCTCGTGCCGGCGGCGCTGATCGGCGTCGATGTGAGAGCAATCCTCGGGAAGGCGGCGACGATGGCCGCCAACTGCGATGCGAGCAATTGTCCCGTGGCGGGGGACAATCACGCCGCAAGGCTGGGGGCATTCCTGGGGAGACTCGCGCAGATCGGCCGGGACAAGCTGACCCTCGTCACCTCCCCCTCCCTGCAGCACTTCGGCGACTGGGTGGAACAGCTCATTGCCGAGAGCACCGGCAAGGAAGGCAAGGGGATCCTCCCGGTGCTCCGCGAGGCGCCCGGCCGCCCCGGGGTGTACGGTCCGGATCGCCTCTTCGTGGGTCTCGAGGCCGAGGGGGAGCCGCTCCGCCCTTCTTTCCTCCGTGAGATCGAGGAGGCAGGGCACCCGGTGGAGATCTTCCGGGTCCGCGGCCCCGACGATCTGGGCGGACAGTTTTTCCTCTGGATGATGGCCACCGCGGTGGCGGGCCGCTTCCTCGGCATCAACCCCTTCGATCAGCCCGACGTGGAGGCCGCAAAGGCCGCCGCGCGCGACGCCATAGAGGCCTTCAGGGCCAGCGGGAGGCTGACGGAAGAGGAGCCGGCTCTGCGTTTCGGGGGCGTCGAGGTGTACGGGCAGGTGAAGGGCAAGGACACCATGAGCGCGCTGGAAGGCTTTCTGGAACAGCTCCCGCAGGGGGGCTACATCGCGATCATGGCCTGGCTGCCGCCCTCGGACGAGACGGACATCCTGCTCCAGATGTTCCGCACGAGGCTGCGCGACCGTTACCGGGTGCCGGTGACCGTGGGGTACGGGCCGCGCTATCTGCACTCGACGGGGCAGCTCCACAAGGGGGATGCCGGCAGGGGGGTCTTCATCCAGCTGACGGCGGACAGCGGGGAGGATGTCCCGATCCCCGATGAACCGGGATCCCCGGCAGGTTCCCTGACGTTCGGCATCCTCGAGGCCGCCCAGGCCGCGGGGGACCGCCAGGCCCTTCTGTCGAGAGGGCGCAGGGTCATCCGCCTGCACCTGGGCCCGGACATCGTCGGGAGGCTTGCGCTGCTCACGGAGGGGATTCAATAGGGAACAGCCGGCCCCGCTCGGGATGCGCGGGCAACAGACGAGGAGGGAACCATGACGATCGATACGATTCAGCTCAAGAGGCAGGCGGCGGCCTACGCCGCCGACCTGGTGCAGCCGGGAATGGTCGTCGGGCTGGGCCACGGCAGCACGGCCATCCATGCCGTGGCGATCCTGGCGGAAAAGCTGAAAGCGGGCCGGCTGAAGGACGTGATCGGGGTGCCCAGTTCCTACCAGGTCGAGGAGGAGGCCATGCGGTGCGGCATGCCGCTGAGGGCCTTCGACGAAATCCCCGTCATAGACCTCACCATCGACGGCGCCGACGAGGTGGACCCGCAGCTTAACATGATCAAGGGCGGCGGCGGGGCCCTGCTGCGGGAGAAGATCGTCGCCCAGGCGAGCCGGCGCGAGGTGATCGTTGTCGACGAATCCAAGCTCACACCCGTCCTGGGCAGGAAACGCGGCGTCCCCGTGGAGGTGATCCCCTTCGGCTGGCGCTCCCAGGCCCTGTTCCTGGAATCCCTGGGGTCGAAGGTCTCGCTGCGCAGAAATGCCGACCGGAGCCCCTACCACACGGATTGCGGCAACTGGATCCTGGAGTGCAACTTCGGGGCGATCGAGCGGCCCCATGCGCTGGCCGAGAAGATCAAGGGCCGTGCCGGGGTCGTGGAGCACGGGCTTTTTTTGGGCCTCGCTTCGGACGTGGTCATCGCCGGCCCCGGAGGGATTCGCCATGTCAAGCGGGGCGAAGGCGGGGTCTCGCCGAGCGATTTCGGCAGGGAGTTCTAGCCGCTTGCCATCCCCGACGGATCAGCGGAAACCGGGACCGGATTGGGGCATATGACCCATCTTGAAATCTTCGCCTCGCCGGCCGCCATGGCCGGTGCGGCTGCGTCTCTCTTTACCGCGCAGGCGGCCGGGGCCGTCTCGACGCGGGGCCGGTTCACCGCGGCGCTCAGCGGCGGCAGGACGCCCGAGACGCTCTACGGCCTCCTGGCGAAGTCCCCTTTCGCGTCGCAGATCCCCTGGGACCGGGTGCATCTGTTCTGGGGAGACGAGCGGTGCGTGCCCCCGGACCACGGGGAGAGCAACTACCGCCTCGCCCGGGAGCGGCTTCTCGACCATGTCCCCATCCCGCCGGCAAACGTCCACCGGATCCTCGGCGAGAGGGACCCCGCAGAGGCGGCGGCCCTGTACGAGCAGCTGTTGCGCGATTTCTTCGGGCCGCACGGGGATCCCGTCTTTACCTTTGACGTCGTCTTGCTCGGTCTCGGCGAAGACGGCCACACGGCCTCCCTCTTTCCGGGGACCGGGCCGATCCGGGAAACGGCGCGATGGGTGGCCGGTCACTACGTGGATGCCCGCAAGAGGTGGCGGATCACGCTGACCCCTGCTGCGATCAACGCGGCCCGGACGGTTGTCTTTCTCGTCACGGGAAAGACCAAGGCCGCCGCCGCCCGGGATGTCCTGGAGGGGCCCTGTCGGCCCGATGCACTCCCCGCGCAGGCAATACGGCCCTTGCACGGGGAGCTCCGGTGGATGCTGGATCGGGAGGCCGCACAGCTTCTGACGCGGCAGCCGAAGGGCGGCCGGCCCGACGGCAAGAACCGTCAGGAGAATAAGCCGATGGAAAACGACCGGGACCTCGAAGACGCCCTCCTGGTGGAAGATCTGCACACGGGCGAACTCGTCGTGGAACGCGCAAACGGGGAGAAGTGGGTCCTCGACGCCAAGAAGGGCTGGTGCCCCTGGGGCTATGAGTTCGAGGGGAAACGCGTCCGGCTTCGGTTCGGCGAGGTGACGTCGGTGCTCGTCAACGACCGCGGCGAGCGCTTTGAATTCTGGACGGACAAACAGATCGAGTGACGGCCTGAATCCCGCGGAGGGGGAAATGAGGCCTGCGGAACGGCCGCCGTGGCGAGGTCTTGACTTTCCCTTTCTCCGCCCCTATGCTATTTTCATCCCGCTCGGATTCTCCCCTTCGCCTCCCCTTTTCTCGCCCCCGACTGTGACAGAGCAAACCGACGGTTACCGACAGGACAGCGCAAGGCACGGGATTTGCAGTATTTTTTTACGGCCGTGAGGCCGAACGGATTGAACCCGCACAACGAAGCAACGGGAGGACAACCGTGTAAGCCGACATCTCGGGGGACAGAGAGATGCAACGGGCCCGCATCCTTTCCACAGGAAGCTTCCTTCCGGACCGGATCCTATCCAATGAGGACCTTTCCCAGTTTTCAGCAGAAGCCCGCAAGCTGATTGCAGAGAAAACGGGCGTGCAGACCCGCCGGCACGCAGCCGAGGACCAATGCACGTCCGACTTGGCCGTCGCCGCCGCACGCGCATGCCTGCGAAGAATTGATTTCCCGCCGGATAGGCTGGAGGGGATCGTCCTGTCCACCTCATCGCCCGACCGCATGCAGCCGGCCACGGCCACGCGGGTCCAGCACGGGCTGGGGGCGGACAACGCCTTCGCCTTCGACATCAACTCCGTCTGCTCCGGCAGTTCCTTCGGCATCGCCGTCGTCGATTCTCTTATCCGGTCGGGGGCATTCCGGACGATTCTCTTCATCGCCTCCGAGATGTATTCCAGGATTCTCAGCCCCAGGGATTTCTCGACGTACCCCTTTTTCGGGGATGGGGCGGGCGCGATCCTGTTCCGGGCGGAGCCCGGTTGCACGGGCGGGGTCCTGCACTCCTGCCTCGGGACGGACGGCAGCCGGCACGACACCATCTGCGTCCCCGGAGGCGGCACGATGCTCCCCTTCGAAAAGATGCCCGGCCCGCGCTCGGCCTTTTTCCGGATGAAGGGCGAGGAGGTCTTCGCCTTCACCCTGGACAAGGGGCCGAAGATCATCCGCAGGCTTCTCGAGGAAGCCGGCGTGGCGCCGGGGGAGGTGAAACGCTTCATCTGCCACCAGGCCAACATCAACATCCTGCACGGCATCGCCGGGCAGCTCGGGATCCCGCGGGAGAGGTTCGCCGTCAATCTCGACCGCTACGGCAACACGGCCAGCGCGTCGGTGCTCATCGCGCTGGATGAGGCCGTCGCCGGGGGGGAGCTGGTCCCCGGCGATCTTGCCGTCATCGCCGCCTTCGGGGGAGGGCTCTCCTGGGGGGCAAACCTGATCCGCATCTGAGCATCCCGAAAAAAGAGAGGAGAAGACATGCACGAGAAGATCCTGACCACCATCAAGAGCGGCATCGCGGAGCTGTTCCCCGATGTCGGAAAGATCCCGATCACGGCGCAGATGCGTCTGGGGGACATCCCCGACTACGACTCCATGGCGGCCGTCAACCTCCAGGTGTTCCTCGAGGAGCGCTTCCCCCTCAAGGTGTCCCTGGACATGCTGGCCGAGGACATGACGCTGGGGGAGCTGATCGAATACATCGGGCGATACGTCAAGAGCAACTGACCCGTCCCCTTGCGGAGGCCGCAGCCATGGACCCTTTCGACATCCTCTCGGCGCTGAAAGACATGCAACAGTCCTGGAAGGATCGGCCGCTGGAGCTGGCACGCAGGCAGGCGGACCTGGCGCTGAAGCTCCAGGAGGCCACCCTGGAGGAGCTGAAGGAGTTCCTGTCCGTCGGGAAATCGGAAACGGGGTCGGAACCCGGAAGGCCGGACGTCCTCGACGCCCTGAAGTCGGCGGGCCAGATCGCCCGGCGGCACCACGCCGTCTACCAGGGCTGGATCCGGGAGCTGATCGCGCAATCGCCGGGACTGGAGGGCAGGCAGAGGGAGCGGATGCTCTTCTGGACCCGGCAGGTCATCAACGGCCTGTCGCCCTCGAATTACTTCTGGACGAACTTCTCCGCCGTCAAACGGTTCCTGGAGTCCAACGGCGAGAGCCTCGCCAAAGGGCTGAAGGCCTTTGCGGAGGACCTCCTCGACGGCCGCCCCCTGATGCGGATGGCGGACACCCGGGCTTTTCGGGTCGGCCGCGACATCGCCGCGACGCCCGGGGCCGTCATCTTCCGCAACGACCTGATGGAGCTCATCCAGTACGAGCCGACGACCCGCGCGACGTACCCCGTCCCCGTGGTGTTCATCCAGCCCTGGATCAACAAGTTCTACATCTTCGATCTCACGGCGCCGATGAGCTTTGTCCGTTACCTGCTCGACAAAGGGTTCACCGTTTTCATGATCAGCTGGAAAAACCCCGACGCCGGCATGCGCAACGTGACGTTCGAGGACTACATGCTCCGCGGCGCCCTGCGGGCGGTCCGCATCGCCAGCTCGGTCTGCCGCGGCGCGCCGGTTCACGCGGCGGGGTACTGCATCGGGGGAACGGCCCTCTCGGCCCTCATGGCCTGGCTCAACCGGGAGCCGCCCCAGGGGTCGCAGCCCTTCCCCGTGGCGGACTGGTCCCTGTTTTCAACCCTTGTGGACTTCTCCGAACCCGGCGACATCGGGTTCTTCGTGACGCGGCAATCCGTCGAGTGGCTCGAGGCGGCGATGAGGACCCAGGGCTACCTGAGCGAAACATACCTGGAGCTGGCCTTCCGCCTCCTCGGCTCCGACAGCCTGATCTGGCGCAATTTCACCAACAGCCTCCTCTACGGCATGCCGCCTCCCAAGTCGGACCTGCTGTTCTGGAACAGCGACAGCACCCGCCTGCCGGCCGCGATGTGCTCGTTCTACCTGCGCGAGTTCTACCTGAACAACCGCCTCGTTCGAAAGGACTCCCTGGTCCTCGGGGGACGGCCCATCGACCTGGAATGCATCAAGCAGCCCCTCTATGCGGTGGGGGCGCAGATCGACCACATCTGCCCCTGGAAGGGCACGTTCAAGGTCTGCGACAAGGTCGCAAGCCCGGTCCGCTACGTCCTCTCCAGCGAAGGGCACATCACGGGAATCGTGAATCCTCCGTCCGAGGTGTCGAAAAGGAAGTACTGGGCCGGGGAGGCCCGGGGCGCGGAGGACTCGGACCAATGGCTGGGCCGCCAGCAGGAGAAGCGCGGCTCCTGGTGGGACGACTGGGCGCAGTGGCTGGCCTCCCGGAGTTGCTCCCCCGGCGAGCCGCCCGCGATGGGCTCCCCGAGGCATCCGCCGCTGGAGAGGGCGCCGGGACGTTACGTGCTCGAAGACTGACAAACGCGCGAGTACAGTGCCGTCTACGCCTCCGGGGCCCTCGGGCTGGAGGATGCCCTGACCCTGATCCGTGCCCGGGCGATGCGCCACGAGGAGGCCGTACCGCCGGGAACGAGCGCCATGGCCGCCGTCGTCGGGCTTGCCGGGGACCGGATGGGGGACCTCGCCCGCGCGGCCTGACCGGGTCGGGTCGCGCGCGCCCGTCGCGGCACCGGATTCTCACGGTTCCGGTATCTTCTTCGCCCGAAGGTGCGGCCCGTCCAGGCCTCTCAGGGCTCATGCCCGTGGCCTGTTGACGCACCCGGGTCATCGGTGTCTTTCCCCGGGAGGATGAGCGGACACGTGTCGCCGCAGCTCTCGCACTCCATCTCGAGGGTCGTGTGGGCGATGTTGAACTTTTCGGCCAGGACGGCGCGGATGCGGCAGGCGATCTCCTGGCTCTCGCGGGTCGAGATATCCGCGGTCAGGACGTGGGCGCTGAGGGCCCTCATTCCCGAGCCGATGGTCCAGACGTGGATGTCATGCAGGTCCTCAACGCCTTCGATTTTCCGGATCTCCCCGCGCAGCCCTGCGAGATCGATGTCCCGGGGGGTGGACTCCAGGAGGATTTCCCCCGATTCCATGACGAGGGCAACGGCCCCGCGCAGGACAATCCCGCCGATGAGCACGCCGAGGAGCGAGTCGACCAGATACCAGCCGGTAAACCAGATGACGACGCCTCCGGCGATGACCCCCACGGAGGACAGCGTATCGGCCAGGATGTGAAAGAAGGCGCTGCGCACATTCAGGTTCTCGTGGCTCTCTCCCTTCAGGATGAACAGCCCGAAGAGATTGCCCGCCAGGCCGACGGCCGCGACGGCGAGGAGGATGCCCGTCTTGATCTCCTGGGGATGAAAGAAGCGAAGGACCGCCTCGTAGAAGATGTAGCCGGAAATGGCGGCGAGCGACACCCCGTTGGCCAGGGCCACGAGGATCTCGGCGCGGTGGTAGCCGAAGGTCTTGCGGTGATTGGGGGGCCTGCGGCTCCAGCGGATGGCCAGGTAGCTGAGAAAAACGGCAAGCGAATCGGTCAGCATGTGCCCCGCGTCGCTGAGCAGGGCGAGGCTGCCGCTGACGATCCCGCCGGCGGCCTCCAGGACCATCAGGGTCGCAGTGAACGCCAGGATCAGCAGCAGTTTCTTCTCACGATCCATGAGAGGAATTCTATCTCCGGCAGGGCGAATAGAAAAGAAAAAAGGTTCTTGGCCGAAAAGACAGAACAGACGAAACAGACCGGACAGGCGGCATTCAGCCCGCGATCATCTGCTGAACACCCAGCACGATGAGAACGATGCTCAGTCCGATGAGGACGGCCACGGAGCTCCAGGAGAGCCAGTTGCTGAGGCGGCTGTTGACGTAGGCGCCCATGAGGTCCTTCTTGTTGATCAGCAGCAGGATGAAGATCAGGACGAAGGGAAGCAGGATCCCGTTGATGATCTGCGAGACGAGCATGATCCGGATGAGCGGCGCCCCGGGGATGAGGATCAGTCCCCCGCTGAAGAGGATGAGCCCCGTGTAGAGGCCCATGAATTGAGGCGCCTCGTGAAAGTCCTTGTTCACGCCGGACTCCCAGCCCATGCCCTCGCAGATCGTGTAGGTCGTGGAGAGGGGCAGGATCGTGGCGGCAAAGAGCGAAGCGTTCACGAGACCCACGGCAAAGAGGACCTTCGCGAACCCGCCGGCCAGCGGCGTGAGGGCCATGGCGGCGTCCTCGGCGGTGTGGATGACGATGCCGCCGGCATGGAGTGTGGCCCCGCAGGCCATGACGATGAAGAAGGCGACCATCGAGGCCATGATGCACCCGAGGATCACGTCCCAGCGGACGAACCGGTATTGCTCCAGGGGAATGTCTTTTTCCACGATGGCCGCCTGCTGGTAGAACTGCATCCAGGGCGAAATCGTCGTGCCGACCATGCCGATGAGAAGGCCGATAAAGGCGGCATCCATGTGAAACGTAGGCAGGACGGTGTGCCGCGCCACCTCTCCCCAGTCGGGCCGGGCCATGAATCCCGACAGGATGTAGGAGAAGTAGATGATACAGGCGCCGAGGAACACCCTCTCGACCGTCTTGTAGTTCCCCCTCACCACGAGGAGCCATATGACCCCGCAGGCCAGGGGCACCGAGAAGTACCGGCTGATCCCGAAGATCTCTAGGCTGGCGGCAAGGCCGGCGAACTCCGCCGCGCAGGTTCCCAGGTTGGTGACGAGCAGGGCGAGCATGACGAACACGGTGGTCTTCACCCCGTACTCCTCGCGGATGAGGTCCGAGAGGCCCTTGCCCGTGACGACGCCGAGCCGGGCCACCATTTCCTGCACGATGATGAGCAGCGCAAGCATGGGTATGAAGGACCACAGCAGGGCATAGCCGTAGTGGGAGCCCGCCACCGAGTACGTGGTGATGCCTGCGGCGTCGTTGTCCACGTTGGCCGTGATGAACCCGGGGCCGATGATGCTGAGGAAGAACAGCAGTCTCTTCCGGTCTATTCTCTGCAGCCACTTCAGCATGGCCTAGCGCTTTCTTCGGAGCGGCGTGGGCAGCAGCATGTCCACCACGTCGTCCACGGTGATGATGCCCAGGATGTGATCCTCCTCGTCCACAACGGGGATGGCGTAGAGGTTGTAGCGCGAGACCATCTCGGCCACCTCCTTCTTGCCCTCCGTGGCGAACACCTTCTTGGGGTTGGTCACCATGATGCCCGTAAGCTCGGCCCTGGGCGACGCCAGGATCAGGTCCTTAAGCGAAAGCACCCCGAGCAGGCGCTCCTCCCGGTCCACGACATAGAGATAGTAGATCATCTCGATGTCGGGAGCCAGGAGCCGCAGCTCCTTCATGACCTCCTCGGCCGTCATGTCGGGCGGGAAGCACACGTAGTCCGTCGTCATGAGGCCGCCCGCCGTGTCCTCGTCGTGCTCGAGGAGCTCCCGGACCTCCTCGGCCTCCTCCTTCTCCATCCGGCTGAGGAGTTCGACGGCCTTCTTCTCGGGCAGGTCTCCCAGGACGTCGGCCGCCTCGTCGGGAGCCATGTGCTCGAGCACGTCGGCGGCCTTCTCCGGCTCCATCTCGTTGATGATCTTGGCCGCCGTCTCGTCGTCGAGCTCGCCGATGACGTCGCCTGCCGTCTCCTCGTCGAGGGCGCTGAGCAGGGCCGTCCGCTCCTGCATCGAGACCTGGGAAAGGATCTCCGCCATGTCGACGGGGTGCATCTCGGCCAGGCTCTTGCGGGTCATGGTCAACGTGAGCCGGTCGAGTCCCGGCTCCAACGTCGTCACGTACCGCCAGGGGATGAGCGAGCCCTTCCTCGCCTTCCCGAAGCCGAGCCTCCGGATGAGCCCCCCGAACCCCACATCGATGGCGAGCACGCCGAAATGGTCGTTGACCTGGCCCAGCTGAACGTCGTTGACGCGGACCACCTTCACGCCGTTCACGTCGACGATCTGCCTGTCCAGGATGTGCTTCGCGATCAGGATCTCCCTCTCGCGGGGTTGTGCGTAGGTGACGGAGGCCGCGTCCCCCCGGGTCGTGACCACCCGCTTGTTCAGCACGCTGATCTCTTTCATGGAGATGTACGCCGTCCCCCCGGGGGTCTTGACGTAGAGGCCTTCCACGCAGGGAAAGGGGTCGCCGGGCGCTATGCTGAGGTCCCGGATCTTTCCGATGGCGTCCCCCTTCTTGTCCAGGAGGGGGCGGTCCAGGAGTTCGCTCAGATAGATGCTGTCCGTGATCATGATTATCACCCCCGTCCGGCCTTCTTCTGGAGGGAACCAGACCCGCGCCCTCTTTGGCAAGGGCGGCGTCTTTGCTTGATTGCCCGGGGAGAAAACATGCAGGTACGGCGCTGGGCGTACCTCGAAGCAACATGTCCCTATAAGCCCGGGAAACGGAAAAGTCAATCCGGTTATGCCGTTGAAGGCGGCAAACAGGCGATTTCCCTTGACACCCCACAGGCGGTTTTCTATAAGAAACCTCGACACCCCGTCAAGGCGCTGCGTCAGCGGCCGTTCCCCGCGGGCAACCGCCGGGAAACGCGAGCCGGCCCCGGAACAACGGCACAGGAACGAGCGGACAGGAGAGGACGGATGCAGGACGAAAAAAGGGTCAGGATCCTCATGGCCAAGTTCGGCGAGGGGTACGAAAACTCCGTGCTGAAACTCGCCCTGGCCTTCCGGGAGTCGGGCTTCGAGATCATCTACACGGAAACGCAGACGCCGGAAGCCATTGTGACCTCGGCTATCCAGGAAGACGTGGACCACATCGGGATCACGACGCTCCCCGGCGCACAGATCGACGACATCCGAAAGGTCATGCAACTCCTCGACAGGGCCGGCGCCCGGGACATCGGGGTGACGGCGGGCGGCTTCCTCAGCTACGAGGACATCCCGAAGCTGAAGGAGGTCGGCATCGTCCGCTTCTTCCCCTTGGGCACGACCATCCAGGAACTCATCGACTGGGCCCGGGCCAACATCAAGCAGACGCACTGAACAGGGTTCAGGGTTCAGGCATTGGCACCCAAAAGAGCCCTCGCCGTTTCCGGCGAGGGCCTTCTTGCTTTCACTGGACCCGGGACCCTGTTTTCACTGCGGCTGCTGAATGGCCGAGAGCCTCCAGGCGTTTTTCCCGACGGGGCGGGCGAAGGTCCAGTACTCTTCGAACTTGACGGGTTCCGTCCTGCTGCCGGAGATGACCTGCCCGGTCGATTCGTCGATCGTGTAGTCCAGCAGGCTGGCCAGGAATTTCACGGTGATGTAATCCTGACCCGACTCCTGCCATGCCTCCGTGATATCGACGGAGCGAACGGCGATGTTGTCCAGCCGGTTGATCTTTCTTTCCGCCTTCAGCTTCCCGGCGTCTTCCGAAAGGATGCCGTGCATCTCGTCGGTCAGGACGTTCCGGGCCGAAGACATGTCGCGATTCGCCCAGGCCCCCTGGACCTGGAAGAAGACATCCGTGCAGGCATCGGTGAACATCTTCTCGTCGAACCCCGCGTCCATCCGGCGGATGTGGGAGAGCCCGCGCTCCGCGTCGTTGTCCCCGGCGGCGGGAGAGCCCGGGGGCGGGGCGTAGCCCGGGGCGGCCGTTCCCGGGGAGCCTCCCTGGTAGTAAGCGCCGGCGGTGGCTTCCTGCTCGCGGCGTCTTTTGATGAACCGGTAGATGAAATAGAGGATCGCGCCGATCAGGACGATATCGAGAAGGCCGATCCCGCCCCCGGAGGCGCCATCGCCGGCGAATCCCAGGCTCCGGAAGAGCATGCCGCCGATGAGACCGCCGACCATGCCGCCCGCCATGCTGCGCCAGAAACTGTACTGCGGGGCCGGCGGCGGCGCGGGCGACGTCGGGGCCGGCGAGGTGGCCGAGCGGGAGGGCGAGGCGGGAGACGGAGACGACGGTCCGGCCGGCGCCGAATAGGTTCTCGATCCACGGCTCCCCGAGAAGGACCGTCCGCCTCCCGCCCGGGCGAAGAGTTCATCGGGGATCAGGAAGCAGAGAAAGAAAAACAGCGTGCAGAGCATGAATCCTTTCGCAAGCCGCGGATTCTTCGACATAACACCTCCGGGAATCTGGTCTGTTTGGTCTGTCTCGTTTATTCGGTCTATTCGATCAAATCAACATGCAATTTAGGCCCCTTCGGGGTCTTTTGCCATCCCCGGGTCGGCTCCTGCTTCCCGCCGGCACGGCCCCGGGGATACAAGGCCCGCCCGGTCACTCGATCTCGTCGTAGAGCTCCGGCGCCCGGCCGCAACAATCCTCTACCTTTTTCCCCCGGCCCCGGCAACCCGTAATTTCAGCCCGCGCCGCCGGACCGCCGGGGCCGCTTCAAAAACGGTTGAAGTTTTTGACAGGGGTCACTATCATGGATTCATACAAGGAGGGAAGCGATGGCACGCACCCGTGGAAGCAAAAGCGGCACGTCGGTACCCGGGACGGGCAAGAAACGGGTCACCTTCTCCGTCTACGCCCCTCACGCCCGCGAGGTGGCGGTGGCCGGAACCTTCAACGAATGGGACCCCGCCAGGCGCCCCCTCAAGCGGGAGCCGGACGGCAACTGGAAGGTCGCCTTCTATCTCCACCCCGGGCGATACGAGTATCGGTTCGTCGTCGACGGCATCTGGACCGATGACCCCTGCTGCACGACCCGATGCTGGAACCGGTACGGCGGCGAGAACTGCATCCTCGAAGTGAAGTAATCCTCTCTCTGCCGCCTGCCCCCCGATCCGGCGCCAGCGGCGAGGGGGGTGTGTTCCCCGTCCTTCCCAGCACCCCGGGCCCGATCCCCTGATTTATAGCGTCGTCGTCAGATCTTTGCCCATAACCCTCTGCAGGAAAAACAGCGGGATGAGGACGGAGACGATGAGGATCGTGGCATAGGCCGATGCCGGGCCGAACTCGCCGCTGCCCATCCGCTGGAAGATCTCCACGGTCATCGTCGCCCAGGGGCCGTAGTACAGGACGATCGTCGAGCTCAGCTCCGCCAGCGTCGTCACCCACATGATGATGGCCCCGGCGACGATCCCCGGGAGCATCGTGGGCACTACTACCTTGAGGAAAGAGCGGAAAGGGGAAACGCCGAGGTTGATCGAGGCCTCCTCGACAGACTTGTCGATCTGCTCGAGCAGCGACGACGTCGTCTTGATCGAGAAGGGCACCTTGCGGATGAAGTAGGCCAGCGCCAGGATCATCCACGTCCCTGTCAGGACGATGTACCCCGTGTTGTATGTCGCCGCCAGGGCGATGCCCTGCACGGTCCCGGCGATGGCCAGGGGCAGCATGACCAGCGCGTCGAGCAGGTAGCTCATCTTCCCGCGCCGTCTCACCAGCAGGTAGCTCACCAGCAGGCCGAAGACGACCCCCACGAGGGTCGAGACGGTGGCGAGGAAGAAGGAATTGACGATGGGCCGGGGGGCGATGGTAAAGGCCTTGACGAAGTTCTCCAGGCTGAACTCGCCGTAGTACATGACTGGCCCCGACGTCCTGGTGACGGAGGAGACCATGACGACGACGAAGGGGAAAAGGGCCGTGAAGACGATCCCCGCGCAGAACAGCCACATCAGGAGCGTGGCGACGGGCCTCGCGCGCGCCACCTCGGGCCGCCGGACGGCCGACATGGCATAGCTCTTTCGCTCGACCCAGTATTTCTGTAGGAGAGTCAGGCCCATGGTGACGACGAGAAGCACCGTGCTGAGGGCCCCCGCCATGGACGGGTTGCCGCCCATCTCGCTGATGAACTCGTTGTAGGCCTGCACGGAAAGCACACGGAAGTCCTCGCCGATGAGGATGGGCACACCGAAGTTCTCGATAGAGAGGTAGAAGACGATGAGCGCCCCGGCAAGGACGGCCGGGGCGACCGTCGGGACGGTGACGGTAAGGAAGACCCTCAGCCGGCCCGCGCCCAGGTTCGTGGCAGCCTCCTCGAGAGAGGAGTCGATGGAGTTGATGGCGGCCGAGACCATCAGAAAGACGTAGGGAAAGAACTGCAGGGTGAAGACGAGCACGATGCCCTTCCAGCCGTAGATGCTCGGGAGCTCGACCCCGACCTTCTGGAACAGGTTGAAGAACAGGCCGTTGCGTCCGGCCAGCAGGAGCCAGGCCTCGGCCCCGATGAAGGTGGGCAGGATGAGGGGCAGCGTCGCAAGCGTCTTGATGACGTTCTTGCCCGGCATCTCGTAGCGCGACAGGAAGAAGGCGAAGGGCACGCCGATGGCCACCGACAGCGCCGTGGAGGCCACGCTCACGAAGAGACTGTTCTCGAGGCAGCGCCGGTAGAAGGGATAGTGGAAGATCGCCCGGTAGCTCTCCAGGGACCAGCCGCCCGTCTCGGGGCTCACGAAGCTCGCCCGGAAGATGGTGAACATGGGGTAGACGACGGCCAGGAAGATGACGGCGAAGGCCAGGACGAACACCCCGTTCCAGGCATTGACGATGCGCGGCATGGCC
>Ga0302248_1001807_pt1 | contig 14497 bp, 18 predicted proteins | sample AAG_UR_Leu_MG_FD_193528 | JGI IMG/M metagenome (GOLD analysis project Ga0302248, IMG submission 193528) | Enriched activated sludge microbial communities from anaerobic digester in WTTP, New Holstein, Wisconsin, United States - AAG_UR_Leu | ecosystem: Engineered > Bioreactor > Anaerobic >... | reverse complement strand
GGCATTGATCTGCTCCATTCTTTTGATGGCCCTGTTTTTCTCCATGGAAGGAATGAGAGAGATGTCGGTGAAGGTAAAGTTAGGTTGCATTTTCTTGAAGCCCATAGTTCCCCCAAAGGTGATTTTTGTAGGGATAATGGCACAGAAAACGATATTTGTCAAGTATAATCAATATGTTACCTTTGAATAAATCGGTTCTTGGATAATGGCAAGGGCAAATAACCAAAGGATTTGTGCAAAGGTCTCCATTAACAGGGGGATCGCCCCCGTGGAGTCCGAGGACCCCGAGGTGGCGCCCCTCGTCGCCCGCTGCGTCCTGGAGAAGAAGACCCTCACCGCCACCTTCACTTACGACGCCCTCGCCCTCGCCGTGCGCCACCAGGCCTATCTCCACCTCGATCCCGACGACGTCCTCGCCTGGACCGGCCGCCCCGTGGCCGTCATCGACTGCTTCGGGATCCTCGACGATACCGCCATCCGCCGCTACTTCGAGCTGGGCTGCGAAGTGAAAGGCCTGGGCCGCGGCCACGTCAAACGCATTAAAGACCAGGTCCGCACAAAGTAGAGGAAGATCAAGTGTTTGTAACAACAAGAATCAGGACTACGCTAAGTAAAAAGGAGTGTGGAAAATCGAGTCATTTTCCGTCCATGAAAAGCACTAAATTTGAGACCTTTGAATTTCTCTGCATATCGCCTCCATGGTCATTCCGGCGAAATTGAGAAAATGCTAATTTTCAAGACCTGAGCCCCGAAGGAGGAAAACGATCATGACCACCGAAGCGACCCCTGCGGCAACCTATGAAAAAGGACGACTCTACCAGCTTCCCCTGGCTGACCTCCAGGCCGACCCGCAACAGCCCCGGAAATACCTGGACCCCCAGGCCCTGGAAGACCTCGCCAACTCCATCACCCAGCACGGTGTCCTCACCCCCATCCTTTTCCGGGTGGCCGATACCACCCTCTTCATCGTCGCCGGCGAACGCCGCTGCGAGGCCGCCCGCGCCGCCGGCCTCTCCACCATCCCCGGCCTCCTCGTGGAGGGGAAGACCGGCGAAATTGCCCTGGTGGAGAACCTCCTCCGCCAGGACCTCACTGCTGTGGAGGAAGCCGAGGCCCTGGACCGCCTTACCAAGGAAGAGGGCTACACCCAGGAGCAACTGGGCGTCATTATAGGCAAGGCCCGCACAACCGTAGGGGACATCCTCACCCTCAACCGCCTGCCCCAGGAAATCCGGGACGAGTGCCGCACCGACCCCACGGTTACCCGCAAGACGCTGATCGCCATTGCCCGGAAGAAGCAGACCCGCGCCATGATCACCGCCTGGAACAAGTACAAGGAGAAGACAGCCAAGGAGGCCGCGGGTAAACAACCCCGCACCCGCAAAGCTGAGATCCCCGAAGAGGTCACCAAGTGGCTGGGCAAGGCTACCACCAAGCTGGACGCCTTGGATACAACCACCTGGACCGCCGACGAAAAGACCGCTCTTCACCAGACCCTCCTGGATCTCGAAGCATCCATACAGGCGCGGCTGACTGAACTGGAGGGGAATGGCGAAGCACCGGAAGGCAAATATTCTTAAGAGCGGCTGAGGCGTGCGGCAAAATTAGAGGGCTGTCATTCAATGTACCAGATAATTCAAATGTTTATGAATGCCGGTTGACCGGCATACTTTCTTGGATTACTTCGATGCTTAAATGTCAGTTGTACGAATAGACGTTGTTTATCCTTGCAACGATACATGTTTATGTTCTCATACGGGGGCCCTTTTTCGTTTTCGATAAGAGAGATAGGCACGGTAATTTTTGATCTGTATCCACTTTATGCCATTCACTTACGAACAATGTTGGGATAGGAGTGAACCAATTATCTATTTTTGTCTTAATGTGAATATTTTGAAATTCATTATGAAAGGCGTTAAGAGATGAAGGCCGTAATCCTTGCCGGTGGGCTTGGCACACGCATTAGTGAAGAGACGGTGGTTAAACCCAAGCCGATGGTTGAACTCGGGGGTAAACCCATCTTATGGCATATCATGAAAATTTATTCGGCTCATGGAATCAACGACTTTATTATCTGCCTGGGTTACAAGGGGTATATGATAAAGGAATACTTCGCCAATTACTTTCTTCACACGTCGGATGTTACCTTTCATATGGCAGAAAACCGTATGGAGGTTCATCAATGTTACTCTGAACCTTGGCGCGTGACCCTGCTGGACACGGGCGAGCATACCATGACCGGCGGTCGTTTGAAAAAGGTTCGTCCCTATCTGGATGAAGAGGATTTCTGCTTTACCTACGGTGACGGATTGAGCGACATCGATATTAGAGCGCTCATCGCCTTTCATAAGGAACAGAAAGTGCTCGCCACGCTCACCGCCGTCCAGCCCCCCGGCCGCTTCGGTTCAATAGATGTGCATCAGTGTCGCGTTACGCGTTTTCAGGAGAAACCGGAGGGGGACAACGCCTGGATCAACGGTGGTTTTTTCGTCCTGTCCCCAAGGGTGATCGATTACATCCGAGACGACAAAACTATATGGGAACGCGAGCCTCTGGAGACCCTGGCACGGGAGGGGCAGCTTTGTGCTTACAAACACAGGGGCTTCTGGTATGCCATGGATACCCAGCGGGATAAGAACCGTCTGGAAGAGCTCTGGGCCAGCGGTAATGCACCGTGGAAGGTCTGGAAGGATTGAAGGGATCACCTCAACGATGATGTCACTTCTCAAGCAAGCCTTCGAAAACAGAACGGTTTTGGTAACGGGGCACACCGGTTTCAAGGGGGCCTGGCTGAGTTTGTGGCTGAGAGAGCTTGGAGCGCACGTCATCGGCTATGCTCTCGATCCCCCAAGTGTACCAAACCTCTTTGAGGCCATTGGCCTTCGTCAGATGCTCACCCACCATCACGGCGACATTCGCGATCATACCCATCTTCTTGCAATTTTTAAAGAATATCAGCCCGAGGTGGTTTTTCATCTTGCCGCGCAACCGCTCGTTCGTTTTTCCTACGAAGAGCCTCGGATGACGTACGAAACGAATGTCATGGGAACGGTCAACGTCCTTGAAGCCATTCGATGTACAGAAAGTGTCCGGGCTGCGGTGATCGTAACGAGTGACAAATGCTACGAAAACCGGGAATGGTTATGGGGCTATCGAGAGTGTGACCCCATGGGCGGCCGTGATCCTTACAGCTCGAGTAAAGGGTGTGCAGAGCTTGTGACTTCCGCCTATCTCCAATCCTTCTTTAGCCCGGAGCGTTATGGCGACGGTCATCGGGTTGCCCTAGCCTCTGCCCGGGCAGGTAACGTGATTGGTGGGGGGGACTGGGGGCACGATCGGTTGATTCCCGATTGCGTTAAGGCGCTTGCAAAAGGTGAAGAGGTCGCGATCCGAAACCCGCGGGCCATACGTCCCTGGCAACATGTTCTGGAGCCGTTGAGTGGTTATCTTCTTCTGGCCGCAGGACTCCTTAGCGAGGGCCCCCGCTTTGCCGGGCCGTGGAATTTTGGACCGGCCGATCGGGAAATCTGGCGGGTCGGGGAAGTGGTCCAGGAAGTTTATCGCCTATGGGGAAAGGGTTGTCCCAGGAACATGGCCGATGCCGCCTCTCAACAGAACCATCATCCCCACGAAGCCCAATGGCTGAAGCTTGACTCCAGCAAAGCCCTCGTAGAGCTTGGCTGGAAGCCGAAATATTCAGTCCATGACGCCCTTGTCAAAACGGTCGAGTGGTACCAACAATTCTACGACGGCCAAGGAGAAAACGCCCTTCTGGACTATACGCGCCAGCAGATCGAAGCTTATTCTTCATAAACCTATGGGAACCTCTCTTGGATTGATGCTTTTTTGTAAATACTTTGCGTTTGGAGGTCATTGCCGAGTCCTCGTTAACGAGTGATCAAAGACCAACCATGAAACATCTGACAATTACTGAATTACCCGTAGCGGGCCTGAAGCTGGTTCGTCGCCGGCGTCTGCTTGACAGCCGGGGTTTTTTCTCACGCCTGTTTTGTACCGATGAGCTATCCGCGGCCGGCTGGACCAAGCCGATTGCCCAGATCAACCATAGTTATACCGTCAAGAAAGGAACGGTGCGTGGGATGCATTTCCAATACCCGCCTCATGCCGAGATGAAACTGGTTATGTGTATCCGGGGGGAAGTGTGGGATGTGGCGGTTGATCTTCGCTTTGGCTCACCCACTTTTCTCAAATGGCATGCCGAGCGGCTTTCCGCAGAGAACGGATTTTCCCTCCTGATCCCGGAGGGCTTTGCCCACGGTTTTCAGACATTGACCAGCGATGTGGAGCTGCTCTATTGCCACTCTGCCGCCTACGTTCCCGGTGCCGAAGCCGGCCTGAACCCCACCGACCCGCGACTCGACATTAGATGGCCTTTACCAATCGTCGAGCTATCTGCCCGTGACGCCGCCCATCCACCCATCGCATCTGGCTTTACAGGGGTACGCCTATGAAATGCCGTCACTGCGGGAGCGCATTGCGTCTGCCATTTCTCGATCTGGGCAGTGCCCCGCCATCGAATGGCTATTTGACCGAAAAAGATCTGCGTGCCCCCGAAATCTGGTTGCCTTTGCGCATCCTCGTATGCGAGAGCTGCTGGCTGGTGCAAACCGAAGACCATGCAGGCCGCGAGATGATCTTCTCACCGGATTATGCCTACTTCAGTTCGTTTTCTACAAGCTGGCTCGCCCATGCGCGACAATACGTCGAGCAGATGGTTCGGCGTTTTGGCCTGAACGCCGAAAGTTGTGTGGTCGAGGTGGCCGCCAACGACGGATATCTGTTGCAGTACGTCAAGCAGGCGGGCATTCCCTGCTTCGGAATCGAACCGACCGCGGGTACGGCCCGTGCGGCGCGCGAAAAAGGCATCGATATTGTCGAACGCTTCTTTGGCGTTGAATTGGCGGAGGAACTGGCGCGCGCCGGCCGACAGGCCGACTTGATGCCGGCCAACAACGTGCTGGCCCATGTGCCGGACATCAACGACTTTGTCTCGGGATTCGCCCGTCTGCTCAAGCCACGGGGTGTAGCCACCTTCGAGCTCCCCCACCTTTTGCGCATGGTGCAGGAAAACCAGTTCGATACCGCCTATCACGAGCATTACTCTTACCTGTCATTGACCGTCGTTGAGCGCATTTTTTCTGCCAACGGGCTGACCATATTCGATGTCGAGGAATTGCCCACCCATGGAGGAAGCCTGCGTGTCTTCGCGCAACGCAGCGACACGGGCATCTATGCCGTCGATCCCGCGGTGGCTAACTTGATAGAAAGGGAAGCTGCGGCTGGGATGACCACCGCCGCATTTTATCGATCATTTCAGAGCCGGGCTGAAAAGGTCAAGGATGATCTGCTGCTGTTTCTGATCGAAAACAAGCGGCGTGGCCGGAAAATCGGGGCCTACGGGGCGGCGGCCAAAGGCAACACCCTCCTCAACTTCGCCGGTATCCGTCCCGATTTGCTGCCTTACGTGGTAGACAAAAATCCGGTCAAACAGGGCAAATACCTTCCTGGCAGCCGCATCCCCATTGTAGAAGAAGCCCATCTCAAGGCAGATCGGCCAGACATAATCCTTATCCTCCCTTGGAACTTGCGCGAGGAAGTGATGGAGCAACTGGCCTATGCGAGGGAATGGGGTGGGAAGTTTGTAACAGCTATTCCGGAGCTGATTATTCAATGAAAACGCGCATTCTTTACACCAAGCCATCCATCACCGAGCTCGAGGTTCGTTATGCCACTGATGCCGCAGCCCATGGTTGGGGTGAGCGGTGCTACGAATACATCAACCGCTTTGAGGAGCTTTTTAAGCAGCACCTGGGAGTTGAATATGCAATCGCCACCTCCAGCTGTACCGGTGCACTGCACATGGGTATGACAGCGCTGGGCATCGGGCCTGGTGATGAAGTCATTTTGGCCGACACGAATTGGATAGCAACAGCGGCGCCGATCGTTCATCTCGGCGCAAAGCCGATCTTCGTGGACATTCTCGAAGACTCCTGGTGCATCGACCCCGATAAAGCCGAAGCGGCGATCACTCCCCGCACAAAGGCCATCATAGCTGTTCATCTCTACGGTAATCTCTGCGATATGGATCGGTTGCTCGCCATCGGCGAAAAATACGGCATCCCCATTATCGAAGACGCCGCCGAAGCAATCGGTTCTGTTTACTACGGGAAGCGTGCCGGTTCCATGGGCAAATTCGGTGCATTTTCTTTTCACGGCACGAAGACCATTACTACCGATGAAGGTGGCATGTTCGTCACCAACGATGCCAAACTCTATGCGCGTGTGCTGACCTTGAGCAACCATGGCCGGGCGCGGGGACAGACCAAACAATTCTGGCCGGATGTCGTCGGCTTTAAATACAAAATGTCCAACATTCAAGCAGCCATCGGTTGCGCGCAGATGGAACGTATCGATGAACTTGTAAGCAGAAAACGAGAAATCCTCACCTTTTATCGCGAGCGGTTGGAAAAGCCACCTGTTGTGCGCATGAATCCGGAACCGCCGGGAACGGTGAATGGGGCGTGGATGCCCACCGTAGTGTTTGCTCCGGAAACCGGCGTTACCCGTGAAAAGTTGCAAGCCGCCTTTGCGGCTGCCAATGCCGATGCGCGCGTATTTTTCTGGCCCCTCTCAAGCTTGCCGATGTTCGAGCCCGTCAGAACCAATGTGAATGCCTGGGATATACCGGGAAGAGCGATCAATTTGCCGAGTTATCACGACATCACGAAAAATGATCTAGATCGTGTCATTCAGACAGTAGTTAATCTTATTGCGGAAGAGTAAAAAGGACATAAATGAGAGTGCTGCTGCTAGCTGACGGAGAAGTTGGTGCAAAAATTTTGACTTTTCTCATCAACAACTATGCTGAAGATTTGGCATTGATTGTAACGACCCAGGTAAATGAGATATATCGTATTGCTCAAGAAAATGATATCCCTGTTGCACTTTTTGACGAAAATGAAATCTTAAGCAAATTAAATTCTGGTATTGATCTGGGTATATTGGCCTGGTGGCCAAAGATCATCAAAAGCCCGCTGCTTGATTTACCTATATTAGGATTTATAAATACTCATCCTAGTTTACTTCCTTACAATCGTGGTAAGCACTACAACTTCTGGGCATTAGTCGAGCAAGCGCCTTTTGGCGTTACACTGCATTTTGTTGATTCTGGAGTCGACACCGGCCCTATCGTTGCTCAACGGGAAATACATTACGACTGGTGCGACGTAACCGTCTGACGGACTCATCTTGGCGGTTGTTTCAAAGTTGGGTAAGCTTGGGGCAGTCGGTCAGAGGTAGCGACTGCCGGCGACGGGTTCTTTGAAAACGTGACCAGCAGCGGTGCTGGGGGTTGGAATGCAGCGGGCGAGCGTGACAAAAGTCGGCTGACAGTTCTGGTTGTGGATCAGGGACGGTTCTTCAGGATCAGGCCGTGTTCGTCTTTGGGCAGCGGTTGCCACTGGTCGGGAAGGAGTTCCCGGAGCCTTTTGATGGGGTGGCTCATGATCCTCTGGAGGAGGTCGTCGAAGTATTCCCAGGGATTGACTTTACAATCCTTGCAGGATTTGACGAGGCTCATGAACAGGGCCGCGGCCCGGCCGCCCCGTTCGCTGCCGACAAAGAGCCAGTTCTTCCTGCCCACCGCGACGGGCCGCATGGCGTTTTCCGCAAGGTTATTGTCGGGTCTGAGCCTGCCGTCTTCGAGATAACGACACAGGGCCGGCTTTTGGTTCAGGACATAATCGATGGCCGTCCGCAGTGGTTCCGAAGGAAGCGTCTGGGGCCTCAGCTCTTCCATCTTGGCAAAGATTCCCTCCAGGATCGGTTTTGCCAGCTCCTGCCGACAGCGGTAACGCTCTTCCGGAACGGCCTCGGCGCAGGGAGTCTCCACATCATGATATAGACGGGCGATACGGGCGAGGATATCCGTCGCCTCCCGAGGGCGGGAAGATACCGCTTCATCGAACTTCCGCCGGGCGTGAGCCCAACAGCCCACCTCGATGATCCCCTCTTTGCGGAACAACTCGTCATAGCCGCTGTAAGCGTCCGCATGGACATAGCCTCGATAATCTTCAAGAAACTCAAGAGGCCGTCGTTTGCTGCGATCCAGGGAGAAGTCATAGACCGTCAGCGGGGGACCGATACCTCCCCGGACATAGACCCACATCCGGGCCTTCTTCACCTTCCCGTTCCCCTTGTCCTGCAGAGGAGTGACCGTATCGTCGGTGAAGATGACGTCACTCTCGCAGAGAGCTTCCCGAAGGACCTTCTCCATGCCCCGGATTCCTTCGTAGGTCTGCATGAGCCAACTGGATTGGGTGGCCCGGGGAATCGTCACCCCTTCCCGCTCGAAGATGCCGTCCTGACGATAGAGGGGCATATGATCCGCAAACTTGCTCACGATAATGTACGACAACAGTCCCGTATCGGCCTTGCACCTGGCAATGGGATGATCGGGCATGGGCGAGGAGACGACCCCGGCGCCTTCCGGCATCCCGTATTGGGGCCGCTTATAGACGTTGACCACCAGTTTCCCCGGCCGGTACTCCAGCTTTTCCGAAACTTCCACCCCGATCACCTTCAGGGGCTCCCCTGTTTCGGGGCAGACCTTCTGATCTTCCGGGACATCCAGCAGGATCTCCACCCGTTCGAGATGATCAGGAAGAGGAACGCGGCCATGATGGTTTCGGGTGGTGGTTTTCCGGACAACCTTTACCACCGGAGCTTCCGGCGGCGCCTCCCTCCGGCTTTGCTCGATGGCCTCGATGACGATACTGTCGAACATCAACTGGTTGGGATTCAACTGCTCGGATTTGCGTCCGTATAAGCGCCGGAGCATCTGATCCATCTGATGCTGGAGGATGGTCAACTGGCGTTGGGTAGATAAGAGCTTTTCCGTGAGCTTCTCGATATGGGCATCCTTCTCGGCGGTAAGCCTGGCGATAAATGCATCTTTTTCGGCAAGAAGCTCGTTGGCTTGGGCAATCGTCATTATCATGGGTATTCTGATAGCACATAATTAGAAAATAGCCAAGCTTTATTTTTCTATTTGGTATCTTTTTCCCACTCTTTTCGGCACGATTCCCTCCAGAAGCATGGCCAGATCACGACGCTCGATGCAGCCGCCGGCAGGATACCGGGAAGGGAGGATAAAGCTGCCCTGCTCCAACCGTTTGTACCACAGGGCCAAACCATCTCTATCCCAGTAAAGCATCTTGACCATGCTGCGACGACGATTGACAAAAACGAAAAGGGAACCGGACAGGGGATCGGCCCCCAGCTCCGTACGGATGATGCCGCAGAGTCCGTCAAAGGACTTCCGCATATCACAGGAGCCCCGGTACAGATAGATGCGGGTTGCCGAGGTCAGGCCGAACATCGATCACTGAGGGTCTCGAGCACGGCCCGGAGGGTGAAGGGATCAAAGCCCCGCTCCAGTTTGATGAAAAGATGCTCCCCCACCTGGATGCAAACACCGGAGGGACCTGCCGATTTGCCGGCCACCACTTCCAGAAAACCCTGTGGGGATGATTGCTGCTCATGGAACCTGCGGCGCCAGAAATAAAACCGCCCCGGATGGATGTGTTCCTCCCGGCAATACGCCGCCGCACTCCGTCCACTTGCCGCCTGCTTGTCGATGATGCCCCGCCAATGGGCGCTCCGCTCCTCTGTCGTCATCTCTCGCCTCCCAACCGTGAAATTTTTCCACCGCGAAAGGCTTACCCCATTGGCAAGCCCAGGTAAAGATGACTCCGTCAGACGGTTACGGTGCGACACTGGAGAAACTCTTTATAAAAAAGCACAGACAGCAATGTTTGAGTTGTTCCAAGATACATATCCATTGCTTCGCAATGGGCAGTTCGAATCCAAGCCGCAAGATATTCATGCTGGATCATTTCATCGAGCGTCAGAACTAGAACCGGCAAGCAAAATAGATCTCGATTCGAACTATCGGGCACGAGACCTTCTGAATCTTCTTCGGGCACGGACATTTCCTGGGCATCCTGGGTGTTGGTTTGAAGAAGGTGGAAGCCGTTACGAAATATCAATCAATATTAGAAAAGTGGAGCCCAAATGAATCAATATCAAAGCTTTAAAGAAGATTGTGTTGCAGAAATTAAAGAGCTTGGTCGAGACCCACAATTGGCAAAGTTGAGCACTGAGTGGATACAATCGGTAAATAAACTTAAATACTCATATCATTTTGAATGGATGGGCCGCCCGATCATCCAGCATCCCCAGGATATCGTAGCCATGCAGGAACTGATCTGGCAGATCAAACCCGACCTCATCATTGAAACCGGTATCGCCCATGGCGGCTCGATTGTTTTCAGCGCTTCCATGTTGGCGCTATTGGATTTATGCGATGCAATTGAAGCCCGTGAGCGCTTTGACCCGACACGATCGAGCCGAAAGGTATTGGGCATCGACATCGAAATTCGGCCTCACAATCGGGCTGCCATAGAAGCCCACCCCATGTTCAGCCGCATCCAAATGATCGAAGGTTCTTCCATCGCCCCCGATGTGATTCGCCAGGTCCATGACATTGCAAGAAATTTCAGTCGAATCCTGGTCTGCCTTGATTCCATGCACACTCACGACCATGTCCTGGCCGAACTGGAAGCCTATGCACCCCTGGTTACACCCGGCAGCTACTGCGTGGTGTTCGACACCATCATTGAAGACATGCCAGCCGATATGTTTCCAGACCGCCCCTGGGGCCCTGGTAACAATCCAAAGACCGCCGTCTGGGAATATCTCCGCCGCATCAAAGAAGACGGCCGCACCGCCGCCGATGGCGCCCCCCTCCAATTCGAGATCGACAAGATGATCGAAAACAAACTCCTTATCACCGTCGCACCGGATGGATATTTGAAGCGGGTGAGATGATCAAGGATGCAACGCGAGCTCGAAAATTTCGGCAGAGAGATTTGGGAGCGGCTCACTACTTACCCTCTCGGCAGTCAGACCAAGCGGGAACTGGAACTTGCGTTGCTTGGGGCGGCGGTTCGATCTGGGTTGCTGCTGCCTCGTCCCGAAGTTGTGGCTTCGGTGTGCAATATTTCATTGACAAGAGCTCATGGCTACCTAACCGAGCTTGCCTTGCGGCAGCCGCCACTTGCCGACTTAGAGGCGATCAAGCAACTTGCGGAAAGTTTGGCAGAGGCTGAAGTAGTCAGCGACGGTGCTTACCTGTCCATACCACTGCACGATGCCGCGTTGCGCATTTGGCTGGAACGTAAGATGGCGCACCTGTATCTCAACGCTGGTGATATTTTGAGGCGCGATCATGTGAAGCTCACACCTGCTGGGATGGCGAAGTTGATTGGCGTCTCGGAAGACATAATTCCGCCCTATGATGCGTTGAAAAAACTACCCAAGGATTTCCGAACGACAGAATGGGCAAGGGCCGCAAAAAAGTCGTGGAAAAAGGGTATAGGCTGGGTTGATGCGATGAGTGTTTTGGGCAACACAGCAACCGTTGTGCAAGCTGTGATCCCCGTTTTGTTCAGGTCGATCAGTGCTTAAGCGCAACCTCGTAGCCAATTACATGGGGCAGGGCTGGACGGCCCTGATGGGCTTGGTCTTCGTTCCACTCTATATCAAGTATCTGGGCATCGAGGCCTATGGCCTGATCGGTCTGTTCGCAGTGCTGCAAGCTTGGCTCAGTCTGCTCGATATGGGGATGAGTCCCACGCTCAACCGTGAGATGGCGCGTCTGACCGCCGGTGCCCACAGTGCCACTTCGATCCGCGATCTGCTACGCAGTATTGAACTCATCGCCTTGGGCGTTGCGATTCTCATCGCGCTCGGCATCTGGGCGGCCTCTGGCTGGTTGGCCAGCGACTGGTTACGGGCCGAAAAACTGCCGGTGGAAACCGTTGCGCAGGCCTTTTCCATCATGGGTGCCGTGACCGCACTGCGCTTCGTGGAGGGGATCTACCGCAGCGCTATCCTCGGCCTGCAACGCCAGGTGCTCTACAACCTCGTCTACAGCGCATTTGCCACGCTGCGCGGTCTTGGTGCGTTGGGCGTGCTGGCTTGGGTGGCGCCCACCATCCAGGCCTTTTTCCTCTGGCACGCTCGCCACCTTGGCCGGCATCACCTACCGTTACCTCCCTTCTGCTGAACGCTCCGGCAGGTTTTCCATCCCTGCCCTGCGCGGCATCGGCAAGTTCGCGGGGGGGATGATGGGCATCACCTTCCTCGCTCTATTGCTTACGCAAGTGGACAAGATTCTTCTTTCCAAATTGCTTAGCTTGAGCGACTACGGTTACTACACCTTGGCGACCACAGTGGCCGGCACGCTCTACATGCTGACAGGCCCGATCACTCAGGCATGGTTTCCGCGACTGAGCGAACTTTATGCAGCCGGAAATCAACTTGAACTGGTCAGTAAATTCCACCAGGGTGCGCAACTCGTATCCGTTGTGATGGGCAGTGCGGCGCTGGTGTTGATGCTTTTCGCCGCGCCCTTGCTACAACTCTGGACACAGGATGGGGAATTGGCGCAACGCACTGCTCCGCTGCTGAGTATTTTGGCGTTGGGAACGATGCTCAACGGTCTGATGTGGATTCCTTACCAAACCCAGCTTGCACACGGCTGGACGAGACTGTCTTTCTGGAGCAATGTTGTGTCCGTCCTCATCATCGTGCCGGCCATCTTGTGGGCCACGCCCCGTTACGGTGCCGAAGGCGCGGCCTGGGCTTGGGTTGCCTTGAACGCGGGCTATGTGCTGATCGGCATTCACTTCATGTATCGTAAAATCCTGACCGGAGAAAAATGGCGCTGGTATGGGCAAGACCTTCTGCAACCTTTGCTCGCGGCAGGCTTGATCGCCAGTCTCGGCGCCTGGCTCATGCCGACGGCGCTACCCCAGACCGTGCAATTGCTTGGCATCCTGATCATCAGCGCCGCTACTGGGGCTGCCGCTGCCTGGGCAGCGCCTGCGGTGCGTGGCAGCCTACTTGCAACGATGAAAAACAAACTCAAATCCCTTGAAACAGTGAACCCATGAGCGAAACAACCATTCTGTCATCGGCCGGAGTTCCGAAAAAACCGCTTGTGAGCATCGGCATGCCGGTTTACAACGGCGCCAAATTCATCCGCGAAGCCCTCGATTCCCTGCTCGCGCAAACCTTCACCGATTTCGAACTGATCATCTCCGACAACGCCTCCACCGACGAAACGGAAGCGATCTGCCGCGAATACGCCGCCAAAGATGCACGGATTCGCTATATCCGTCAGCCAGAAAACCGCGGAGCACTTGCGAACTTTCAGTTCGTGCTCGATGAAGCGGTGGGTGAATATTTCATGTGGGCGGCAGCGGATGATCGTCGCCATCCAAGCGCACTTGAACGAATGATTGAAGTGTTCGAACAAAACCCAAATGCCGGACTGGTTTTTTCTAATATGTGCACGATGAATCTCCTAACTGGTGAGAAGGTATACGGAAGAGTAGCTTCTGCATCTCCTCAGATGAAAAAAGTTTACAAATATCTGTTACGATTATGTAATGGTTGTCCGAGCTTAATCTACGGCTTGCATAAACGGTCAATTTTAAAATGTATCAATATGGAACAATACGATTTTTTTGATGTTTATTTAACGCATTGGTATGAACTGAATTCAGAAGATTATATTGTTCCGCTGGTTTTATATACCGCTGGAACTTACGGCAGAAGAACCCCTTATTCCATTACTCATGACTGGCTAAATCCGGATCAATACTTAGAGAGAGAGAGAGAACTGCTCCTTGCAAAGCTTGGGATAATACAGGGACTTTTCTGTTATTTCCTGAATTGGTATTTAATCAAAAAAAATATTCGTGCTCTTAAAAAAACGTTGTAAGCCATGATATTTAAAGATTTCAATGAAATACAACGCCAAGCATGGTTGAAGCAGACCTTGGCGTCATTGCCGAAAGGTGCTCGCATTCTTGATGCAGGAGCTGGTGAGCTCAAAAACCGTAAATACTGTTGCCATCTGGACTATGTTTCGCAAGATTTTTGCCAATATCAAGGTGGAGGGGGGCTTAATGAAGGGCTCCAACCAGAGCGATGGGATACTTCACTTATCGATGTGGTTAGCGACATCACTTCGATTCCCTTGCCCGATGCCAGTTTTGATGCCATCCTCTGTAGTGAAGTGCTCGAGCATGTGCCCGAACCAACACATGCACTGGATGAATTCGCCCGTTTGCTCAAGCCCGGGGGCGTGTTGATTCTCACTGCCCCTTTTGCCTCGAATGTCCATATGGCGCCTTATTACTACTGCAGCGGTTTTTCGAAATACTGGTACCAGCATCACCTGCGACAGCGTGGCTTTGAAATTCTTGATCTGGAGAGGTTTGAATAAAGGCTAATTTTCATGGTGTTCGATTTTGGTATCGGTTTTTTTGGGGGTGGCGATTACGATAACCGGCCGATGGAGCTGGCCTGGGGTGACGATTTTGTTATGACGAGTTCATTTTAC
>Ga0302248_1001804_pt1 | contig 14532 bp, 10 predicted proteins | sample AAG_UR_Leu_MG_FD_193528 | JGI IMG/M metagenome (GOLD analysis project Ga0302248, IMG submission 193528) | Enriched activated sludge microbial communities from anaerobic digester in WTTP, New Holstein, Wisconsin, United States - AAG_UR_Leu | ecosystem: Engineered > Bioreactor > Anaerobic >... | reverse complement strand
ATCTTACGCACAAGGACAGTGACATTGATCTCGATCTTATTCTTCGCCAGGTAACGCGCTATCCCTTTTATAACACATCCGAATATACCCTCGGAAACCTGGGCGGCACAAAGACATACCAGAATCTTGTGGATTATGTAGCGCATTTTTCAGACAACGCCAGAGTAATATTTCAGCAGTTCGATTTTACAAACACTATTGGCAGGCTAAACAAAGCCGGGCTTCTTTTCAAAATTTGCACCAACTTTTCTCGGATCGATCTTCATCCCGATGAGGTGCCTGACAGAGTAATGAGCAATCTCTATGAGCACCTGATCCGGAGGTTTGGAGCAGAGGTCAATGAAGGCGCCGAAGACTTTATGACTCCACGCGATGTCGTTCGTTTGGCCACAACACTATTGCTGGACTCTGATGATGCTCTACTTGAGGCCAATCCGGGTATTATTCGCTCGATCTATGATCCCACAAGCGGAACGGGCGGCTTTCTTGCTGACGCAATGGATCATGTTGCCGATTACGGCAATCGTTCTAAAGTGCCTCCGATACTTATACCCTACGGTCAGGAACTGGAACCCGAAACACATGCCGTCTGTGTGACTGGTATGCTGCTGCGAACCCTGGAGAGCGATCCGGGGCGTGACCTTTCCAAAAACATCAAGCTTGGCAGCACGCTTTCTAATGACCAATTTTCAAATGAGCGATTTCATTATAGTGTAGCAAATCCACCGTTCGGTAAAAAATGGGAAAAAGACCAGGATGCTGTAAACAAAGAGCACAAGGATAAAGGCTACAATGGGCGTTTTGGTCCCGGCCTGCCTCGTATAAACGATGGCTCCATGCTTTTTCTCCTGCACCTGGCCAGCAAGATGGAACTACCGGAACGTGGTGGAGGCCGTGTTGCCATCGTCCTGTCAGGCTCACCTTTATTCAACGGTGGCGCCGGTTCAGGGGAATCAGAAATTCGCCGTTGGCTGCTCGAACAAGATATTGTAGAAGCCATTATTGCCTTACCCACAGAAATATTTTTCCGAACCGGCATCGGCACCTATCTCTGGATTCTGTCCAACAAAAAAACGGAAAACCGGCGGAACCGCGTTCAGTTAATTGATGCCACGGGGTTGTGGGTATCAATTAAGAACGAAGGTAATAAGCGCCGCATGATTAGTGACGATCAAATACGACAAATTGCCGAGATTTATGCCGCCACCGAATCAAATAAACTCAGTCACATGCTCAATTATCAGGTTTTTGGGTATCGGCGAATCAGAGTGCTACGTCCTCTGCGGATGTTACTGCACATCGGCATTGAGGGAATGGGAAAGCTGAAAAACGAAAAAGCTTGGGATAGACTTACAACTAAACAGAAAGCGGCTTGGGAATTGGCTTTGACCCCACATTATGAAACAGTTAAACCCTTTGCCTGGGCCGAGCAATTTGCCACGGAAGCGGCTAAGTCGTTCCCGGATGTTGGTAAGGTAAATAAAGCATTCATTAAGGCCATCGTTAATACCTTTGGTGTCCGAGATGTCGAGGGTGAGCCAGTACATGATGCAAACGGCGAACTGGTATCTGATCCAGAATTAACCGACTATGAAAATGTGCCGATTACCGAAAAAGCCAAGGACTACTTCGCTCGCGAAGTGTTGCCGCATGTGCCGGATGCTTACATTGACGAAACTTACCGTGACGAAGCCGATGGTCAGATTGGTCGTGTCGGTTATGAAATTAACTTCAACCGTTTCTTTTATCAGTATATTCCGCCGCGTAAACTTGAAGTTATTGATGCAGAACTGAAACAGGTCGAAGCTGAAATCGCTGAACTGCTCGGGGAGGTGACGGAATGAGTCAGCCAACCGTTACACCCGATGCCCTGCTGGTTGAAATCCGAGCTCTGATTGAGGACGCCAAAAGATATGTTGCGCAAACAGCGAACAGCACGCTCACCATTCTTCACTGGGAACTTGGCCTTCGCATTCAGCGGGAAATTCTGCAAGGACAGCGTGCACAGTATGGCGAAGAGATTTTGCCGACACTGTCGGCAAAATTGGTTCCCGAGTACGGCAAGGGGTTTAGCGCCCGCAATTTGGCCCGTATGGTACAATTTGCCGAGGCGTTTCCCGACAAGCGGATTGTTGTCGCGCTGTCGCAAGAATTGAGCTGGAGTCATTTTGTCGAGATTCTGCCCCTGAAGCAACCGTTGGAGCGTGAATTCTACGCCGAACTGTGCCGCGTCGAGCGCTGGAGTGTTCGTACTTTGCGCGAGCGCATCGGCAGTCAGCTTTACCTGCGCACCGCCATCGCCAAGAAACCTGATGCGATTATCGAAGAGGGAATCAGGCGCTTGCGCACCAGTGGTCAGATAACACCGGACATGGTGCTACGCGATCCCTACATGCTTGACTTTCTTGGGTTGCCCGAAGGCTATAGCGAGCGCGACCTCGAAACCGCCATCCTGCGCGAAATGGAATCGGTGCTGCTGGAACTGGGCAGCGGATTCTGTTTTGTGGCGCGGCAGAAGCGCATGAGCGTAGGTAAGGACGACTTCTACCTTGATCTGCTTTTTTACCATCGCCACCTGCACCGCCTGGTCGCCGTAGAACTCAAGCTGGAATCCTTTCAACCTGCGCATACCGGCCAGATGGAGCTTTACTTGCGCTGGCTCGACAAGCATGAGCGCGCACCCGGCGAGGATGCACCCATCGGACTTATCTTGTGCGCCGGGGCGGATGCCGAACAGGTGGAATTGTTGCAACTGGACGAAAAGTCCATCCATGTCGCCGAATATATGACCGGACTGCCGCCGGCTGATGTACTGCGGGAACGGCTGCACCGGGCGATTGCCTACGCCCGAGAGCGGGTGGCGGCACTGCCCGCGCCGGAAGGAGATGAGGTATGAGCCGTTACAAACCGTATCCGGCCTATAAAGAATCTGGTGTGGAATGGCTGGATGATGTGCCGGAGCATTGGAACGTAAAACCCATAAAGATCATCGTATCGTGCAATAATGATAGTATTTCTGAGTCAATGCCACTAGACATGCCAATCCGATACGTCGATATTTCCGCCGTTAGTCACAATGAAGGCATTACAGTGGCGGAGTCAATGCTTTTTGGAGATGCGCCTTCTCGGGCACGTCGCAAAGCGAAGGTTGGTGATGTGGTTATTTCAACTGTAAGGACATATCTGAAGGCAGTGGCATCGGTTGATGAAACGCATGCAGATTGTGTCTTTTCGACTGGTTTTGCCATCCTGCGTGCCCGGCAAAAGAAACTGAAGCCGGAGTTCCTTAAATGGCTTGCGCTCAATGATTTGCTCATCCAAGCTATTGAATCGCATTCCGAGGGTCTCAGTTACCCCGCGATTAATACGTCAGAACTGGTTAACCTCAAAACGGTAGTACCGGGTTTGTCTGAACAAACGAGAATTTCATTAATTCTCGACCGCGAAACCGCCCGCATCGATGCCCTCATCGCTAAAAAAACCCGCTTTATCGAACTCCTGAAGGAAAAACGACAGGCGCTCATCACCCATGCTGTCACAAAAGGGTTAAACCCAAACGTGAAGATGAAGGATTCTGGGGTGGAGTGGATTGGGCAGGTGCCGGAACATTGGCAAACCAAGAGACTCAAACATTTATTGGAAGAACCGCTTCAATATGGCGCAAACGAATCAGGGGATGCATCCATTGAAGATGGTCCGCGATATATCAGAATTACTGATCTTAATGAGGCGGGCGAGTTGCGCCATGACTCTGTGAAAAGGCTTCCAACTTATGTTGCTCAACCTTATATGCTCAGAGATGGAGATGTTCTTTTTGCCCGCAGCGGGGCTACAGTCGGGAAGACCTATTGCTATAGGAGCGAGCACGGCCCTGCATGCTTTGCAGGATATTTAATTAAGGCACGACTTGACCGTAAAAAAGTCAACCCGGACTTCTTAATACTTGCTGTTCGATCCCACTATTATTGGGCATATATACTGAAAACAGCTATTCAGGCAACAATAGAAAACGTGAGTGCGGAACGCTATGGTGATTTTCCCGTTGCAATGCCCAACTGCAAAGAGCAGGCAACTATTGTTGCCGCTCTTTCAAGTATTTTGTCCCGCATCGATGCCCTCATCGAAAAGACCCAGTGTAGCATAAACCTTCTCAAAGAACGCCGTTCCGCATTTATTACCGCAGCCGTTACCGGCCAAATCGATCTCAGGGAGTCCATATGAACGACACAGCACATCAGGAAAAATACTTTGAACAGTACATCGTTTCCAAACTGGAAGCACAAGGCTGGAAAGTTGGTAATACCATCAATTACGACACCGAGCGAGCCTTATACCCGGACGACCTCATTGCCTGGCTGGAAGCCACCCAGCCCGAGAAGTGGAAAAAGCTATGCAAGGACAACGGGGAACGTGCCCGCGAGGTATTGATGGACCGTCTATCAAAGGCGCTGGAGAAGAATGGCACTATACAGCTTCTACGGCAGGGCTTTGCTATTGCCGGTTGCGGCCATATCGACCTTTCCGAGGCCGCCCCAGAGGACAAACGGAACACAGAAGTTTTGAAACGCTATGCGGCAAACTGCTTGCGCGTTGTGCCTCAGCTCGAATATCACCCTGCGCGTAAACTGGCTATTGACCTTGTCCTGTTCATCAATGGCTTGCCTGTTGCTACGGTTGAAGTGAAGACCGACTTTACGCAGTCGGCGGCGGCAGCGATGGAACAGTATCGCACTGACCGTCTTCCTTACGATCCCAAGACCAAGCGTCGTGAACCTCTGCTGACTTTTAAGCGAGGCGCTATTGTCCACTTTGCGATGTCGGATTCCGAGATCCAAATGGCGACCAAGTTGGATGGCGAAAATACCGTCTTTCTGCCCTTCAATCAAGGTAATGAAGGCCGTGCCGGCAACCCGTCGAGAACAGACGGTGAATACCCGGTGGCTTACTTCTGGGAAGCAGTGTGCCAGCGCGATGCCTGGTTACGCATCTTTCACAGCTTCATCTATGTCGAAAAAAAGGACGTGGTGGATCTGAAAGGCAATTGGTCAAAGAAGGAAACTTTGATTTTTCCACGTTTCCATCAGTGGGCAGCGGTCAATGCAATGATCGAGGATGCCAAGACCCATGGATCGGGCATGCAGTACCTCTGCGAACACAGTGCTGGTTCTGGTAAGACCAGCACCATTGCATGGATTGCTCACGATCTCATCAAGCTTCGCCGCGATAACGGCGACGCCATATTTAATAGCGTGATCATTGTTACCGACCGCAAGGTGCTTGATAGCCAGCTTCAGGACGCGGTAAAGCAGATTGATCACCAGTTCGGAGTAATTGCTGCAATTGACCGAAAGAAATCATCTAAGTCCAAAAGTAAATTACTGGCGGAAGCTCTGTTTGCTGGAACACCTATCATCGTCGTAACGATTCAGACCTTTCCGTATGCAATGGAGGCCATCGTCACTGAAAAGAAACTGAGGAATAAAAGCTTTGCTGTCATTATCGACGAAGCTCACGCATCTCAGACCGGATCAACAGCCACTAAACTTCAGGCTGCCCTTTCGTTGAGCGCGAAGGGTGGCATGTCAAATCTGACGGTGGAGGAATTACTGGAAAAACTTCAAAAATCGCGGGTTCGGCCCAATAATATCAGCCATTTCGCTTTCACAGCAACGCCCAAACATTCTACCTTTATGTTGTTTGGCAGGCCAGACGATCTATTAAAGCCAGCCTCAAAGGACAACATACCGCATGCCTTTCACCGTTACCCGATGCGGCAGGCAATTGATGAGGGTTTCATCCTCGACGTTCTGCGCGGTTACGTGCCTTACAAAACCGCTTTCAATCTCGCCAAACAGATTGAGGACACCAAGAGGGTGAGCGGCAAGCAGGCAAAGAGAGCCCTGGCACAGTGGATGGCACTCCATCCAACCAATGTCACTCAAAAAGTACAGTTTATAATCGAACATTTCAGTAAAAATATAGAACACTTGCTGGATGGCAAAGCCAAAGCAATGGTTGTTACAAGCTCCCGTGCCGCAGCCGTGCGATACAAAAAGGGGTTCGACCGCTACATTGAAAAGCATCCCGAACACGCGGGCATCCGCTCTTTGGTTGCCTTTTCCGGTAAGCTTACCGGAAAACAAGTGATACACGCTGACGACGAACGCCTGACTGGTGATGTATTCATCGTGGATGAGAAAGAAGAGTTCACCGAAATCAGTATGAACCCGGAGATTGCAGGGCAGGATCTTCGCTTGGCCTTCGAGCGTCCGGAATACAGGGTCATGCTGGTAGCAGACAAGTTCCAGACCGGCTTTGATCAACCCAGGCTGGTGGGTATGTATATCGACAAGAAAATTGCCAACGACGTGGAAATCGTACAGACACTCTCCCGACTTAACCGGACGGCGCCGGGTAAGGACGAGATATTCATTATCGACTTCGTGAACGACCCTGCCAATATACGGCGCGCGTTCTCTATTTACGACGAAGGAGCGGTGATAGACGATGTGCAGGATCTCAACGTGGTTTACGAGATCAAGGAATCACTGGATGCTCAAGGGATATACGAGACAGAAGACCTTGAGAATTTCAAACAGGCACGGTTCAAGACGATCCGAGACATAACGCAGGCGCAGGAACCACAACATAAAGCTCTTTTTACAGCTACAGACCGGCCGACCCGTCTCTTTAATCAGCGGCTGAAGATGATGCGTGACGCCGCAGCTACCTGGGAATCGGCTTACGAAAAAGCTCGTCATAGTCCAGGGGATAAGGCAGGAATGCAATCTGCTGACCATCATCGTAGAGATTATGCCGAGCAGATTGCCAACCTTATGACCTTCAAGAGCGGGCTGGGCCGTTTCTGCCGCACTTATTCCTACGTTTCCCAACTGATTGATTTTGGAGATCCGGAGTTGGAGAACTTCGCAGCGTTTGCCAAGCTTCTCCAAAAGCGGATTAACGGGGAACCGCTCGAAACAGTAGATTTAAAAGGTCTGGTGCTGACCGGTTTTGACATCAAGGCCAAAATGGACATGATACCTGAAGAAACAGACAAGCCTTCACTGAAGCCGGTGGGACCTGGTGGGTGTGTGGGATGTGATGATCCCAATTACCTTCGCGAGATCATCGAGCGTCTGAACCGACTTTTTGGTGATGCTACGCCAATACGGGACCAAGCCATATTCGTCAATCATATCGTAGCAATAGCTAAAGAAAATGATGTGGTCATGGCTCAGGTGGAAAACAATGCACGCGAGCAGGCGTTGAAAGGCAACCTGCCCGGTGCAGTACAGCAGGGTGTCGTAAGGGCACTCAGCTCTCATCAGAAACTAGCCACCTTGGTTCTTAAATCCGATAGGCAGGCTATGTCTGCTCTTACTGATGTAATTTATGACCTAATTCATGATCACAGCACAATTGATGTGGACAAAATAGATGCTTGATTTATTAAGTTTGCCTGGAATATGCCCAGTGGACCTTCAGTCTAAAGCTGGGGTTATTATCATTTCTGCCGAGTCGCCAGATGTCGATTTACCGGATTGCCCTATTTGTGGGAAACCTATGTATCGGCATGGACGCAGGATGAATATGTTTGCCGACACTCCCATGCAGATGCAACCGGTACGTTTGGAAATTACGCGACCTCGCTATCGCTGCTTTACTTGCGGCAAGATGTTAATGTCAGAATTGCCATTCCTGGATGAAAACCGCAGAGCAACAAAACGGCTTGTCGATTCCATCCGAGAACGTTGCCTTGGGATGACATTCATAAGTCTTGCGCGCCAAACAGGTCTGGCAGTAAACACTATCAAAAACATTGCGAACGACTTGATCAAGGAACTGGATCGGACGATTCATTACGAAACGCCTGTCATCATGGGAATTGACGAAGTGAACCTTGCGGGCGGCTATCGTTGTGTTATTACAAATCTCGCGACCAACAACGTCTTTCAGATGTTAGAGCATCGCACCCAGGCCCACCTGAAACCCTTTTTTGCTTCATTGCCTGATCGTGATAAAGTTGAATGGGTTTGCACGGATATGTGGAGACCGTTCAAGGAATCATTTGGTCTATACCTGCCGAACGCTCGTTTGGTTATCGACAAGTTTCATGTCATCAAAATGGCATCGGAAGCACTGGATATGGAGCGTAAAATTTATCAGGAGGATTTGTCTCGGAACGAACGTATCCACATTAAGAAGTCACTCCGCTGGATCACTTTGAAAAGGCCAGATAAATTAACGTCAGCCGAAAAATCTGCAATGGAAGTGATTCGTGAGAAATATCCACAATTAGCTGAAGCTTATGACATTAAAGAAGAGTTTTACCGGATCTACGATAGCCCGGATAAAGAATCAGCGATCAATGCATTCAAGGCATGGAAAGATTCCCTTCCTTCTAAGGGGCTCAATGGATTCCATAAACTGGTTAGGACAGTTGAAAATCATTGCGAAGACATCTTCGCGTATTGGGATTCTCCCAATCAAATAACTAACGCATATACAGAATGCTTGAATGGTCTGGTGAAAGTAGCCAACCGGATGGGGCGGGGGTATAGCTATGAAATCATAAGAGCTAAGACGTTGTATGAGAAACATGCCCGAAAAGTTGGCAGTGGAGTTCGCTCCAAAAGCGAGCTTCAAGCCCCGGGTTCAACCATTGATACTACTCAATCCGTCGAATATGGACCGCATATTCCAACCTTGGTCAATTTGGTTGAGACTGGTCAAGTTTCGTAGTTATTAGGATGATTTCAACCCTGTATTGCACATAGCCAAAATGAAATGCCGGTGAGGAACTTTCTTGAGGACATCCATGCAGAGCCACTCTCCGAATTCCACCACGCGCTTCTGATGGCAGGAAGGGCAGAAATGGCGCCTTTTGCAGGAGAAGGCCAGCAGATACTCGTGGCCACAGTCATTACATCTGACGCGGGCAAAGCCGTTTTTCAGATCGCCGCAGTCGAGGTAACGGCAGATCACCTTTTCGATATAAGGCCGCCAGAAGCCGTAATCCCTTGAGAAATTGTCATCATAGACCTGCATCAATGCTTCAAAATAGTCCTCTACACAGTGGTAATAATCCGAGTCTTGCGGGTGGCGTGGCCGGTAAACGGCTGATGGCAATGACATGTGCGCGCGGCTACCGCAAGCGCGACAAGATCGTGCTGGCCCACGGGGCGTATCACGGGACCCAGCCGTGGGCGGGCACCAATCCCATCGGTTTTCTACCGAGCGACCGGGCGGATGTCATCATGGTGCCGTGGGGCGATCCGGACGCCTTTGGGCGGGTCGTGGAGGAAAACATTATTAGACTTGATTTTCTTTTAGGATCTGTCTTTCCAGTTTGACCAGGGTGATGTAATGTTCGATGATATGGTCCGGCAGGCCGTTCAGCAGAGATAGCAGCTCTTTTTTATAATATTTTTTATCGGCTCGATCTCTTTCCTGCTTCTCCTGATTATCAGCCCGAAGATTTTCTTCCTTGAAAAAATTGATCATCGGCATAGATAGTGCCTTTGCAATCACTTCCAGAGATTTTTGGGTGTAGAGCCGTTTGCCGTTCTCCAGTTGGTTGATGTATCCTTGAGATAATCCGCTTTCCAAGGCCAAAGCTTCTTGGGTTATTCCCTTCCTGGTTCTTATTGCCCTGATATTGTTCCCAACAGTATTTATCCTTTTCATATAAGTATTTTATTACAACCTGCAATTAACAACAATTTCAGAGAGTAATATTTTTCTTGTATCAAATATTGCACTATGCTATAAAATCATGGCGAGCAAGAATCTGAAAGGATTCATGGCGGGTTAACGAAAATTATTTTTGGAAAGCTCATAAATGGGAATGACAACGGCGGAAACTTTGCGTCGTTAGAGAAAATTTATGGCATTGTAGATATGAGAGGAGCAGAAACGCAGGCTAGAAAATGCAATTAACCTCGCCGTTAGAACATTCGAAAGGAGAAAAGCATGTCTGGAGAAGCTTTTAACTATGAAACGTTCTTGCGATCGGCATTCGGCTACAAACAAAGCTGCTTCCTCGATAGATATGGTGATCCTGCAGGCATCGCCACTACCGACGGATTCTCTGACGAGCATATAGCAACGGTGAAGGCTGGCACCGGATACGCCATGGAAATTCTATCCAATTCTGTAATCAATGACCGCGGAGGAGAGATTGACGACGACGAACTTGACCGGCTAGAGAGTTTCACAAAAAAGGTGATCGACGCGTCCTCTCTTGCTGATATCAGTGCAGCGATAACTGAATTCAAAGAATCCGTAATTGGAAGGTATTTCGATATTCATGTCGGGAGCGGGAAGATGACGCTGAAAAAGCACTAACCCAAGTTCCATTCAATAATGAAAATAAATGACTACATTGACCGTTCAAGTATTAAATATCAGCTATAATTTCAAACGATTGGGAACAAATAGGGCGCTGTGTATAATTAGTCAAAAAACAGTAACAAGCTCTGTAAGAAGAGCTCTACGTAAAATTCTAATAAATTCCCAGATTCAAGTATGTTGCAGCGCAAATTTATCTAAACATAGTTGTATATGTCCAAAGAATGGGCAATGCTGTACATGGTATGGTCAATGCTGGGTCAACGGGAACGCTTATTTATATACTGTTCAATAAATAACGGAGTCGCCACTGTCAACGCGGTTCAGGGAAGCGCCGCATAGGTTGTTGGTGTTCAGGGCGTTTTTGCGTTTGGACCGGCGCATAATGCAGTTAACTTCTGTCGAGTCCAATAATTTATCTAAGGGGGATGTATGAAAAAAATGGCGATGGTTGTGTTTATCTTAATCATTGTGTCAATTTTCGTTGTTAATTCACCCAAAGCGGAACAGCAAAAGAAAGCAGCTACCAAATCAACTGTTAAACAGGCAACTTCCAGTGAACTCGAGAATAATTTAAAAATATATTTCTCGAAAAGATACACTAACGCGACCATTACGCGTGTCAAAGTTCTTAAATTGGGTGATGTTGTTAGTGTCAAGCGAACAGAATTTCTTACCAAAAATCGTGTTGAAAGCCTTGAAAGGCCAGTGTTGGTAAATATAAAAGGTAAATGTAAATACAGTGATATGACGATAGATGAAGATATCAAATATACTCTACATAAAGATGAGTGGGGCAACTGGGTTGCAGGACAAGGCACTCAGACACAGGATTCCCTTACATGGGGCATACTAAGCGCTGGACTAGATGCCCAAACCTGTCCCGAAGATCCTAACGTCGTTGCACAAAGAATCAAGGAAAAGGAAAATGCCGAGGAAGCTTATAAATTGGAAGCAAAGAGACGCGTTGCTATAGTTTCAGAAATAAGAGAAATAGCAAAAAAGATTACTCAAATGGAATGGCAGCTATTATTTAAGACTCAAATTTATCCAAACGATAAAATCCAACCAGGATGTAATAATAATGGATGCTTGAGAGATATTTTTGAAAGAGCCGATACACTACTTGATGATATAGAGCTCAAAAAATACAATGGCTTGCCAGATGAAAAGCAGTTAAATGAGTTATTGAAAGTTCTTAAAGATTATAATTTGGATGATTTAAAAAGTTCTCTTGCAAAGAAGAAGGCTATTATTCTTGAAATAAAACAATTTGCGAATAAAATATCTTCTTCTGAATGGAACCATTTAAAGGCAATCAAATTCTCTAAAAATGATGATATTAAGGCGTTGAAACCTTTCGGACCCCGTGATATTTTTGATTCTCAGCAATTGATGTTACGCGTTTGTAAGGAGTATGGTGAACAATGTGATCTCAATGATATTTTTAATGAAAGAAATTCTGGTTGCATTTCCTTTTTGTCTAAACAATCTGAAAAGGGGCTAAAAGCGTTATTGGAGATCCTTAAAGATTATAACCACGACAGAGCTCCCGATTGATAATTATTGATAAGAACTTCCTTTTTGTGGCGTGGAGTATATTATTGATAAGAACTTCCTTTTTGTGGCGTGGAGTATATTTAGCGGTTTCTTGTATGTCAAGAAGATTTTGGCCACAAGATATGGGATGCTGTATGGATGACCCCGCTGAAGGTATTTGGCAACGGTTGTTCAATCGAGAAATCTTTTCACCTTTCGGTCTGTTCAGACGCCAGGAAGTCCAATTTAACCGGAATTCAGACAAGCCTCTCCAGCACGCCTTATTTTTCAAATGCGTTATGACTGTATATAATCATCCCACGAATATTCGGGGTCGGCGTAGGCGTCGGTTTGCGGATGTGGAGCATGAGCGAGATAATCAGAAGGGGCGTATTCGATGTTTGGCGGGTCGTGGATTTTGGGCGGCGGCCTTGACCGGACAAGCCAGAGCCCCAGATGCGTGAGAATTTCCCGGATGACTTGCGCATCTTCGATGAAACTGATGATGCGCATGGTCCCCTTGCATTTAGGACAGATTAAAGGATCAACTTCATAAATTTTCTGGATCAGCCGCGCCCAGCTTTTCCTAAATGCCTTTTCGCTTCCCTGTGGTTCAAGGATGCCGGGAATGACATCGTCCATTCCTTTTGCTTTTCTTTTACCCCGGGCGACATTGCTGTAATATCCGTAATATCTGACCATCTGCTCGCCCCGATTCGGGATATGGGAACACATTGATGCCAGCCATTCCAATGCCGGGAAACTCTTGCTCGTCTTTTTGTCTTTGGCCGTATAGACGACCGTGCCTTCATTTTCCAAGTACATCATCCGTTCCTGGGAGAAAGAAGCCCGGATGATGTAACGCGCCAGATTCTCCATCGCCGAATCATCTTTTGGCGAAATCCGGTTGCCGCAGAAGACATTGAAGCCGGAATGTTTCCATGCGGACAGCATCCTGACCATCTCTTCCGTGATCTTGCCTTTTTTTAGGAGCATCTTGAACACCTTGTGCCGGAAGATGGCCTCCAGCTTCTTGAGCTCCAAAGGCGGCGCGACACGAAACATACCTCTATTTCCGTAAAAACATCCGTCCGTCAGAAGGATGTGGCAGTGCGGATTGAACCCGAGGAAGTCGCCGAAGGTTTGGATGGCGATGATCGCGCCGGGGATGGGCTCCTGTTCCGGAACAGCCTGCTGCATAAAAACTTTCAGGGATTCCCATGCGCAGCGGCTGAGACCCGCGAGAAGTTTTCTGTCGTAAAGAAAATACCGGCGCAGGATTTTGGGGATGCTGAAAATGAAATGCCGGTGAGGAACTTTCTTGAGGACATCCATGCAGAGCCACTCTCCGAATTCCACCACGCGCTTCTGATGGCAGGAAGGGCAGAAATGGCGCCTTTTGCAGGAGAAGGCCAGCAGATACTCGTGGCCACAGTCATTACATCTGACGCGGGCAAAGCCGTTTTTCAGATCGCCGCAGTCGAGGTAACGGCAGATCACCTTTTCGATATAAGGCCGCCAGAAGCCGTAATCCCTTGAGAAATTGTCATCATAGACCTGCATCAATGCTTCAAAATAGTCCTCTACACAGTGGTAATAATCCGAGTCTTGCGGGTGGCGTGGCCGGTAAACGGCTGATGGCAATGACATGTCTTCCTCGCTTTGGACGGAGCAATCCGTCCGGAAGCATAAAGACATAGTAGAACGAACGTTCTATTGTCAAGGCATGATTTGGAGATCTTGAAATATTTTCAGGATTAACCTGTTCCCGACGTTCGACAGTTGTAATAATATGCAACATTGCCGGACGTTTTCAAGTTTTATCTATCTTTTGAGAAGTACCTGCCTGCCAACATTATGGGCAGGGGTGCCAACTGAGTTGGCAGAAGTGTAAATTAGCGATTGTAAGATTGCATAAGAAAGAGAATATCATTTTTGTGGATTTCAGGAAGCAATTTTTGTTTAAGAGACACAGCAAAAACGATATCAGAATATCGTTTGTTTCAACCAGCAGTTCGTAGCATCAACCGATCAAGTTTATGCATGTCATTCCAACCACAATACATTCGCAAAAAACGGATCAAGTCAACAAAGCGTGTCGCTGTAAAAATAAAAACTCGATTTCTTTTAGTTTTCGGGAAGAGAAATTTCTACCATTATTTTTTAAGTCTCTTAATAATTGATTCAATATTTTCTTTGACTTTGTCAAAATCCGTAAGAAGAAAATATTTATTATGTATCTGATCACAACAAAAACCAATTTCTTTAAGTAATACTTGAATATCTTGAGGATAATTATCTATTTCCTTGTCCCCTTTGGTTTTGTAAAAACAAATTTTGTATTCTGCTTCTTTTGTATCCCAATAAATATCAATTTCATAATTTATTTTGTTATGGCAGAATTTCATATAAATACAATTGACTTCATCATAACTTTTACTCCAATAATATTCGAAGATTTTGGGATCAAGGAGTTCTTTCCATAAATAATACGTATACATTTCGGCATGATAATGATTCATTTGTGATTGTGCAAGCAAAATAATATCATTCTCATTTATAAACTTTATAAAACCTTGTTCACACATGTTTATCAAATCCGGATTGGAAATAAAATAAAATCTCCAATCTTTATTTTTA
>Ga0302248_1001790_pt1 | contig 14620 bp, 12 predicted proteins | sample AAG_UR_Leu_MG_FD_193528 | JGI IMG/M metagenome (GOLD analysis project Ga0302248, IMG submission 193528) | Enriched activated sludge microbial communities from anaerobic digester in WTTP, New Holstein, Wisconsin, United States - AAG_UR_Leu | ecosystem: Engineered > Bioreactor > Anaerobic >... | reverse complement strand
GTGGGGGCCGGAATCGTCTTCACCATGCCCCGGAACAGGTCGTCGCAGGCCCTGAGGAGCTGGATGTCCCGGACGTTCATCGCCGTGGCGATGACGGTGGCCACGAGGCCGATGGGATTCGTCGAAATCCCCCCCTCATGGATGCGCACCACGTGCTCCCCCGTCCAGAGGAGTTCCCCGGAACGGGCATCGTACATCCGGAGCTTCGCTCCTACGGATACCTGGGAATAAACGACGGCGAAGAGCTTGTCGAAATTGGAGATCTCCCCGTAAACCACGGCGTCGGTCCCCAGTATCCGTCCCAGGTCCCTGGCCGGCATCTGATTGATGGCCTGTGGATCGGTCAGTCCGGCCTTCTTCAGGAGATCGTCCACCCGCCAGAGCTCCATGTCCCGGAAAGGCAGGGAGCTGAAATGGTTGTAGAAGCCCCTGCGCACCGCCTGGGCTCCCGCCTGGCTCTGGGAGACGTCGGTAAAGGGAAGCACGGCCACGGTCAGCGGTTTGGCCTTCGCCATGGCGGGGTAAACCTGGTATTTCCCGTCGAAGAGTTCCCGAATTTGGGGGGTGACGATCGTGTCCTTGGTGGCCACGGTGCAGCCCGGGAAGAACATCAATCCCAGCAGCACCAGCATCGTTACCGGCAACAACCTACGACGTTTCGTTTTCATTTTTTTCTCTTGCCTCCCTGAATGAACATGCCGTCGCCCCGCAACCTCGGAATATGGTTCGGGAGCGGCAGGGCCGTTGGATAACCGGTAAGTTGCGACAAAACCCCGTCGGACGGAAGACCTTCACCAGACCATTTTTCTGATTAGGCAAAGCCCTCGACCTTCACCCCCAGGAGGGCGTTTTTTTCATCCCGCACGGCCTCGCCGTGTCCCGGATAGATCACCCGGGGCGCAATGCTCCGACGCAGGGTCTCCAGGGTGGCCAGGATCATGTTGCGATCCCAGCAGAAGGCATTGAGGGTCCCGGTACCGCGGTGCATATTGTGGAGCAGGTCCCCGCAGATCAGCTCCGCGGACTCCGGCGAGTAGAACGAAAGGGAATCCTCCGTATGCCCCGGAGTTCTTATGATCTCCCAGTCCTCGAAGCCCGGCGGCCCCATGCCGCCCCCGAGGAAAACGCACCTCTCCCCGGCGAAAGGCAGCCGGGTGAAGCGACGCAGACCCGGCAGGGGGATTCCCGCCGGATTGGCCGGCAGGGCGTCCGCGAGGCGGCGAACATAACCGGCGCTGGCCCAGGCCACCGGCACCAGGGCGGAAAACCACCGGGGGAGAAGATTCAGCCTCCGGCGTCCCGTCAGGTAGTCCCGCACCGGGTCGGCGAAGAGGACCTGCGTTTCCGGTCCGCAGGCGGCCAGCAGCGGCCCCATGCCGCCGATGTGATCGATGTGGAAATGGGTGGCGGCCACGTAACGGATCGCCGACGGCGACATGCCCAGGCGGTTGCGGATCATCTCTACGACGGCCCGGGCGGCGCCCAGGCTCCCGGGATCCATCACCATCAGGCCCTCCGGTCCGGAGATCACATAACAGCGGGCAAAACCGCACGGACCTACCGGATGGACCTTAAAATCCGGGGACACTTCCCCTATTTCTCCCGCGAAAATTCGGAGACGCTTCCCCTGTCTTTCCTGCGACAGCGCCACAGGGCTGTTCCTGCAAGCCAAACATGCAGTAACTCATAGCCGGTGATGGAACATAAATATGGGAAGTGTACCAATATTAATTATCGGCCCTTGACCGTGACGGCGGCGCTGAAGTCGCTTTCCAGTCCGTCCCCGTCCCGGGCCTTGATCTGGTAAATTCGCTCCTGGCCGGCCTTGAGGGGGCGCTCGTCCCGGTAAACGGGGGCGGTCAGACCCTCGGCGACCGGTTCCATGTTGAGATAGCGTTTCTCATATACCGTATATCCGGCAAGATCCTTCTCTTGCCCCGCCTGCCAGGTCAGGACCACCTGTCCTCCCGGCTGTACCTCGCCTTTCAGGTTCGCCGGCGCCTGGGGCCGCGGTTTGGTAGTGGCGTGGACCGTTTTGGCCGTTTCGCTTTCCACGTCCGCCCGATTGAAGGCGGTGATGGTGTAGAAGAAGCTCTCCCCGTCGCCTATCTTCGTCATTCCCCGGTAATCGTCGATGTAACGGTTGATTTCACGCCCCCGGAGCTTCTTGAGGAGGACGAACCGGCCCTCTTTTTCCCGGGACCAGTACAGGTTGTAGCCCTCCACCTCGGGCGCCGGTGAGGCCTTCCAGGTCAGCTCCACCTTCTTCACCAGGCCGCCGGCCGCCCGGAAATCTTCGGGCGTGGGCGGTTTGCCGGTGGTCGTGGCATAGACGGGCAGGGAAGGGGATGTTTCCATGTCCGCCTCTTCGAAGGCCGTCACCCGGTAATAATAGCGCACCTTGTCGCCCAACCCTTCGGTGTCGCTGTACTCGATCCTCCTATCGGGTCCGGCCTGGGGCTCCACCCGCTTGATCTTGACGAAGTTGCCGTCTACGGTGGTGCTCCGGTACACGTAATAGCCCTTCACATAGAACTGATCGATGGCCTTCCAGGACAGATCGATCTGGCGAACCATGTCCCCCTTGGCCTTCAGCCCCGTGACGATGGGGATGGCCGTCCCCTTCATGGGACGGGAGAAGTCGCTTTCCAGCCCCTTTTCGTTGTAGGCCGTCACCCGGTAGAAATAGTCCTCCCCGTCCACGAGCCCCTTGTCCCGGTAGGGGACCTTGAACAGCTTGTCCAGGGTTTCGTCCAGTCCCAACCCCAGATCCGCGCCGAGGATGTTGGCTATTTCCCGATAGGGACCCGTCTCGACCTTGGCCCGATAGAGCTTGTATCCCTTGAGCTTTAGGGGGTCGTCACTGGCCTGCGGTCCCGGCGCCCAGGTGAGGGCGATGCTCTTGACATGGCTTTCCGTGGACAGGATCACCGGCGGATTGGGGGTCAGGGCGGTCTCGGCGGCGATCACCCGGGAATAGGCGCTGACCTGACCCCGGTTGTCGAAGGCCCGGACCTTGTAATAATAGGTCGTGTTCTTTTCCAGCCCGTCGTCCAGATATTCCGTGGCGTTGATTCGGGCGATCTTGACATAGGGACCCTTGGCGTCCTGACTGCGGAAGATCTCGTAGCCCGTGGCGGATTTTTCCGGTGACTCCCAGGAGAGGGAGACCCGCCGGTTTCCCGACCGTTTCTCGATCCGCTCCGGGGCCTTGAGATCGCCGCTCTCCCCTTCGTCGCGCTTGAGAAGGTGATCACGGATCGCCTTTTGAATCTCGCCGCCAAGTTTCTGCACCTCCCGTGTGAGGCCCGCATCGCCCAGGGCGGCCACCCGGGCATGGTGGATGGACCGCTTCCGTTCGATCTGGATGACGTTGCTCTTGATGTGGATCACCGTCCCCCGCTTTTCCACGGTGCCCACCACGATGATATTCAATCCGAGCTTGCTGCCGATGAGCACCACGTTGTCCAGCTTGTCGTTCTGCTGGAGATCGTTGAAATTCAGGAAATTTTCCAGATCCTTGCGGTCCATGATGGCCAGCAGGGGATCGGCGGCCAGGGTGCTGATGAGCATATTGGTCACCGACGTGCCGTAGCCGGAGGCCTCGATGTTGAGGGCCCCGAAGTTGAAGACGGACACCTTGATCTGCTGCGGGGCCGGGCTCTGGGCCGGCAGCGGTGCCGGCGGTCCGAGGACGCCGAGAAGGCAGCCGACCAGGACGGCAAGGAAGATCTTTTTCATGGGCAGGCCCTTAAAGTCACTTGTCCTGAATCAGCTTTTCAATCGATTCCTGAGCGTTGTTCGTCACCGGCGTGGAGATCCCCTTGAGCTTTTCGTCGTAAATGGCGTCGATGTACTTCTCGATGGCCTGCTCGTAGTTGCGCCGCTTCTGGAGGGTCTGCCCTTCCTTGAAGTAAACCACCTCGAGACTCTGGTAATTCTTCAGGACACTCTGGCCCATCTCCCCCACCTTCTGGTTCGTCAACTCATCCAACACCTCCGTCTCCGTGGGGAGTTCCAGGGGGTCCCGCTTGATGTTGGCCATGGCCACGCTGTCCGAATAGGAGTCCTCTTTGACGGATTTGCCGGAGACGGTGTTGGTGAAGATGTTTTCCCCGGAGACGGTGTCCACAAGCTTGTAGGAGATCTCCAGGAGGGAACTGACCCGGGCCACGCCCTGACGGTAGGAAACGAACTGGTAGTTGCGCTTCTTCACCGTGCGGGGCGGGGCGGTCTTCATTTCCTCCTCCGTGGGCCGGGGATGCATGATGAGCCAGGTCTGATATTCCGGATTGGCCACGTCCTCTTCGTCCACGAGGACCTTCACCTGAGAGGTGCTGGGGTTGTCCGTCGTCTGGGCGGAGTAGTGGAGGACGTTGCCCATGATGAAGGTGTCGATGCCCCGCATCTTGCCCACCGTCTGGGCCGATTTGATGTCCACGATGCCCGTCTGGCTGAGCTGCATTTCCCGGAGGATGGACTGGAGATTCTCCCGTTCGATGATCCGCAGATCGCCGCTGGCGTGCTTGTGGAGAAAGGTGATCAGCTTGTCGGCCACGATCTTGCCGGCGTCCTTGTTGTTGCTCGGACTGCCGAAGTCGAAGACGGCGATGGATTTCCGAATGCGCCGGTTGATCCGGTCCCTGGTTTCCACCATTTTCTGGAAGAGATCCGGATAGTTGGGATTTAGGGTTTCCAGTTTTTGAAGCCATATCAGGGCGTTGCCCCACTGTTCCCGCTCGATGTGGGCATGGGCACGCTCCATGAGCTTGGTCTGGAGGTTTTTCGACAGGGCCTTGAACTGAATATCGTTCTGGAAGGAGGGCTGATAGGTCTTCACCAGATCGAGCTTCTTCACCGCCATGGCGAGAAGACCCTGATTGGTAAGGCGCGTGGCGTCATCGAAGTATATCTTGGCGACCTTCGCCTTGAGCTCGGCGAGCTTCCTGGCCCGCCCCTGGTTGTCCGGCTGGTAGTCGGCGGCCTTTTCCAGGAGGGTGATGGCCCGCTGCCAGTTCTGACGGCCGATGGCCTTTTCCGCCTCGGCGTCGTAATAGGCGTGATTGTCCTTGGACTTGGCCTCTTCGTAGCGTCGGGCCACGTCCATGTAGCCGGGGTTGATGTCCATGGCCGATTTGAAGGCCTGGGCGGCAAGCTGCCATTCGTCCTGCCGGCTGAAACCCATGCCCTGCTGGTAGAAGATCCGCGCCCCTTCCTGTTCCGCCCGGGAGAGGCGGTTGGCTGCGTCCTCATAGTTCGGATAGAGCCGGTTCACCTGGCGGAGCTTGGCGACCGCCGCCGTCCAGTCTTCCTTGAGCATATCGCCGTCCGCTTGGGTGTAAAGCGTTTTGACCTGCTCCTGCTGGGATTTGATCTTTTCCTGCAGCCGTTTGTCGAAATCCTTCAGCTCCTGGTTGCTGGGGTCCTGTTTTCTTGCCTGGGCGATGTCTCTACCGAACTGCTCGAGGGTGGGGACATTGGCGTCGGGATTGCCGTCGAAGGCCTTTTTCACCTTCAGATAGCGGGCTCTCGCCGCCTGTTCCCGGGCCTGCTGAAGGGCAGTCTTGTAGTCGGCGTTTTCCGGGTCTTCCTTCAGGGCCTGTTCGAAGTATCCCGCCGCCTCCTCCCAGCGGTTCTGTTTGACCATGTCCTGGCCGATGGTGTACATCTCGCTGGGCGCGCAGGCGGTAAGCGCCGCCAGGAGCAGCGCCGCCATAAATATCCGTATCGTCTTCTTCTTGCACATGGCATCCCCCGATGAAATGTTATTGAGTGCTAAATCGAATCCTTAAGTTAAGTTCCTGCACAAACAGGGCTAAAAGCCCGCCGAGATGGTGTTCTGGGTCATTCCGGAAACATGCAGCCTTTTCCCCTTGAAGGTCAACGCGGCCAGATCGTCGGCCACGCCCCGGGTGTTTCCCCGGACGGAGAGATCCAGCTCCAGGCGCCCCTTGCGGAAGGAACGCTGATAAACCTTCTTGAGACCCTTGACCTGTTCGGACAGGAGTTCCTTGAAATGGGTCGTATCGGCGTATGATTTTAATCCCGTCACGTAAAGCTTGACCGTCACGGTGCCGGTCGTCTCGGAGGACCAGCGCTCGATGATCTCTTCGTGCAGCGTCCGGGCGAGCTTGGTCGCCGCTTCATCCGTGGCGCCTTTGAGTTCCCCCTTTTCGGTGCGGCTTCCCGAGGTGAGCAACTCCCCGGTGTCGCCGTTGAAGACCCGACCCGACACGGTTATCTCATGGGTGGAAACCTCGATCTCACCCATCTTGAAGGTCCGCATCCGCCCTTCCACCCGGGCGGCGACGATGATTTCCGCCCCGAAGCGATGGGCGAGGTCGGTGAGGGCTTTGGGATCCGCCCCCGCTTCCGCTTCGGCGGCCCGGTAATGGGTGGCGGAGGAATCGATCACCGTATACCCCTGACCGAGGAAATAACGGGACATCACCGCCTCGGCCTGGGAGTCCTTCTGCTCGCGGCCGCTGAAGACCAGCATCAGCCGCGGTTTTTCCTTCCGGACCATGAGGAGTTTGATGGCCTCCATGCGATCCTGGAGCTTCCCCGTTCCCACGTCGGCTTCAATGACGACCTTGTAGGTGTCCCCCTCCCGCCCCTCGGAAAGGATCCGGTAGGAATTTATGAACCCCCGGGATTCCGACAGGATCTGGTCCACCTTGACCTGGTAGTTCTCGATTTCGGAGAAACTGGTGATGAGGACGCCGATCTTTTCCTCCACGGCGTTGCGCTGGGCGTTGTCGATGGCCTTGTCCCGGGCGATGTCGATGGCCTCGTTATGAACGCCCGCCATGCCGACGGCCTTTACCTTGTCCTGGCAAAGACCCGGCGACGGCCCGACGGCCGTCAGGAGAAGCAACCCCGCCCAGAGGAGGACGGACATGAGCTTTACGGCGTTTCCGTCATGTTTTCCCCTGTCCAAACGCGGCCTCCTGTATGGCGAGATTTAAGAGAAATATAGATATTTTAGTTTTTCAAGTCAAGGTGATTTGCGAAAGCCCAGATGGTCGATGAACTCCTCCAGGGCAAGGGGCCAGAAGCGAAGCGTTTTGCCCGTGGCGGCGGTGAACTTGGCGGTGCTCAGGACGCTGTATGCCGGCCGCGGCGCCGGCAGGTCGAGTTCCTCCGTCTTGATGGGGGATACGGAGACGGCATCGAACCGGGCGCAAGCCAGGATGCGGCGGGTGAATTCATACCAACTGCAAGCGCCCCGATTGGTGACGTGAAAGATCCCCCGGTGACCCTGTTCCAGGAGAACCGCCGTCGCCCCGGCCAGATCCCGGCTGTAGGTGGGGGAGCCGATCTGGTCGTCCACTACCCGCAGGTTCCGGCTGTGTAGGGCCTTTTCCAGGATCGTCTTGACGAAGTTCTTTCCCACCGGTCCGTATAGCCAGGCGGTGCGGATGAGGAGATAATCGTCGCTTCCCTCCCGGAGATAGGCCTCGCCGGCCGCCTTGGAACGGGCATAGACCCCCCGGGGCGCCGGGATGTCGTCTTCGGTGTACGGGGTGGTGTAGGTGCCGTCGAAGACATAGTCGGTGCTGAAGTGGACGATCTTGATGCCCCGGTTACGGCAGGCGGCGGCGATGTTCCGCACCCCTGCGGCATTTACGGCAAAGCAGCGCTCCTCATCGCTTTCCGCGCCGTCGACGTTGGTGTAGGCGGCGGCGTTGATCACCACTTCGGGGGCGGCGGCGGCGATGACCTCGCGGCAGGAGTCGGCGGCGGTGATGTCGAAGTCCTCGATGTCCTTTCCGGTGACTTCATGGGCGGTCTTCAGACGCTCCATGAGGGCCGTCCCCAGCATCCCCTTATGACCCAAAACGAGAATTTTCATAACACACTTATGTTACGTTTTCGCGGTGAATCGTTCTTCCCCTGGCAGCATTTACCTTTCCCGGGGGATATTTATCTCTCTTCAGTAGAAGACCTCTTTGAGAAACAGCCCTTGGGGCGGTGCCGTCATTCCCGCCAGCTCCCGGTTGCGGCCGGCGAGGATCGCCGCCATCTCCCCCGGGGGCCTTTTGCCCCGGCCGATCTCCACCAGGGTGCCCACGATGGTTCGGACCATATACCGTAAAAATCCGTCGGCCTCCACCTCAATTTCCAGAAAAGAGCCGGCGGTCGTCCCGGTGGGGGAGATTTCCAGCCGGAAAATTTCCCTGACAAAGGAAGCCGCTTCGGTATGGACCGTACAAAAGGAGGTGAAATCATGCCGGCCTACGAGGTACGCCGCCGCCGTCCGCATCGCCGGGATGTCCAGGAGGGCCGATACCGTCCAGGCGTAGCGACGGAAAAGGGCGGTGCGGGTTGCGCCGTTGTATATCCGGTATAGGTAGGTCTTGCGCCGGGCGTCGATCCGGGCGTGAAAGCCTGTCGGCGCGTCCGTCAGGGATTTCACGACGATGTCTTCGGGAAGGAGGCTGTTGATCCCCTTCAGGAGGTTGTCAGCGGGTATGGCGCTGGCGGTCCGGAAATGGGCGACCTGGCCCAGGGCGTGAACCCCGGCGTCGGTCCGCCCGGAACCGATGACCTTCACCCGTTCTCCGGTGATGACGGCGATTCTTTCCTCGAGGACCTCCTGCACGGAAAGGCCGTTCTTTTGCCGCTGCCATCCCCGGTATTCCGTGCCGTCGTATTCCAGGGTGATCCGGATCGTCCGCATAATATGGGAAGTGTCCCCATATTAACCGCAGGCTTCCAGGGCGGCGATGCCGGGGAGGGTCTTGCCCTCCAGGAGCTCCAGGGAGGCCCCGCCGCCGGTGGAGATGTAGGTGATCTTGTCGCTTTCCCCGGTCTTGTGGACCGCTACGTCGGTGTCGCCGCCGCCGACGATGGTCATGGCGTAGGAGTTGGCGATACTGTGGACCATGGCTGCCGTGCCCCGCCCGAAGGCGTCGATCTCGAAGACCCCCATGGGTCCGTTCCAGACGATGGTCTTGGCGTTGGCCAGGGCCTCGGTGAAGAGGGTGATGGTGGCCGGGCCGATGTCCAGACCCATCCAGTGGCTGTTCATCTCCTGGACGGGAACGATCTTCGTCTCCGCCTCGGCGCTCATCTCCTCGGCCATGACGCAGTCCACGGGGAGGTAGAATTTAACCCCCAACTCCCGGGCCGTCTGCATGACCTCCCGCGCCTTGGGCATCAGGTCCTCTTCCACGAGGGATTTCCCCACCTCGTAGCCCAGGGCCTTGAGGAACGTGAAGGCCATGCCGCCGCCGATGATCATCTTGTCCACCTTCCTGATGAGATTGACCAGGGCCTCCAGCTTGCCGGAAACCTTGGAGCCGCCGATGATGGCCACAAAAGGCCGGGCCGGTTTTTCCAGGCACTTCTGGAAGTAGTTGACCTCCTTTTTCATCAGAAAACCGCCGCCGCACTCCTTGACGAATTTGGTGATCGCCACGTTGGAGGCGTGGGCCCGGTGGGCGTTCCCGAAGGCATCGTCGATATAGACGTCGGCATAAGCCGCGAGCTTCCGGGCGAAATCCTCGTCGTTCTGCTCTTCTTCGGGATGGAAACGAAGATTCTCCAGGAGGATGACGTCTCCGGGTTTCAAGGCCGCCACCATGGCTGAGACCTCCTCCCCGATGCAGTCCGGGGCCAGGCGAACCTCCTTCTGGAGCAGCCGGGACAAGCGCCGGGCCACCGGCGCCAGGCTCGCCTCGGGCTTCACCTTGCCCTTCGGGCGGCCCAGATGGGAGATGATGACGATCCGCGCCCCCTCGTCCAAGGCATAGTTGATCGTCGGCAGGGTCGCCCTGATCCGGGTATCGTCGGTGATGTTCTGGGAACTGTCCAGGGGGACGTTGTAATCGAAACGGAACAGGACCCTTTTGTCCTTGAGGTTGATTTGGTCGATAAATTTCATTGATCCTCCTTGCATATTTTTGACAAACAGGCTATGATGCCTCCCGGAAAAAGTGAAAAACTATTAAATTACAATATGTTACGATCGGTCCACGGGAAGGGGCGACGATTTTTCCATGGCAGGAGCCGCATTAGCAATCCCATAGGAAACTTTACGGCCAGCTTCTATACATGAGAAGCCCGGACCGGTCAAGATCGAATCGAATTCATGTACATAACGTACGAGAATAAATCGTAGATAAGGAGAGTGTAGGTTTATGGCGAAAGAACAAGGAAAAGGGATCACGGAAGAAAAAATCCGTGTATTCGAGGCCCGCAGGGAAGCCCTGAAAACCATGGGCGGCGAAAAATTGATCCAGAAACAGCACGAACTGGGGAAACTGACGGCCCGGGAGCGCCTGGCGTTGTTCTATGACGAGGGAACCTTCCAGGAGGTCCAGTTGTTCGTGAAGCACCGTTCCGGCCTCTTCGGTCTGGACAAGAAGCAGATCAACGCCGACGGGGTCATCGTCGGTTACGGCAAGGTCAACGGCCGGACCGTCTTTGCGGCGGCCCAGGACTTCACCAGCGCCGGGGGCAGCCTGGGGGAGATGCATGCCAAGAAGATCTGGAAGGTCATGGATATGGCCCTGGATGCCCGGAAACCTTTCGTGTCCCTGAACGATTCGGGCGGCGCCCGGATCCAGGAAGGCGTCCCGGCCCTGGACGGATACGGCGGCATCTTCTACCGCAACACCATCGGTTCGGGGTACATCCCCCAGATCACCGCCATCATGGGACCCACGGCGGGCGGCGCGGTCTATTCCCCGGCGCTTACCGACTGGGTCTTCATGGTGAAGAAGAGTTCCTACATGTACATCACCGGCCCCGATGTCATCAAGGCCGTCATCGGCGAGGAGGTCACCCATGACGATCTGGGCGGCGCCGTGGCCCATGCCACCAAGAGCGGCGTCTGTCATTTCGCCACGGAGAACGACGAGGACTGCATCAACAAGGTGAAGACCCTCCTGTCCTACCTCCCCGACAGTTGCCACAGCCCCCTGCCCATCGCCCCTTGCACCGATTCCCCCGAACGGGAATGCCCGGAGCTGGACAAGATCATCCCCGACCGGGCCACCCGGGGCTATGACATGAAACAGGTGGTCATGGCCGTGGCGGACAACAACGAGATCTTCGAACCCCACGAGATGTGGGCCAAGAACATCCTCGTGGCCTTCATCCGCATCATGGGCCAGCCGGTGGGCGTCATCGCCAACAACCCCAAATTCGGCGCCGGCGTCCTGGACGTCAACGCCTCCGACAAGGCCTCGCGGTTCATCCGCTTCTGCGATGCCTTCAACATCCCCCTGCTCACCTTCTCCGACGTCCCCGGTTACATGCCCGGCACGAATCAGGAGTGGTCCGGGATCATCAGCCACGGGGCGAAGCTGCTTCATGCCTATTCCGAAGCCACGGTGCCGAAGATCACCGTCGTCACCCGCAAGGATTACGGTGGGGCCTACATCGGGATGTGCAGCAAGTACCTGGGGGCCGACTACGTAATGGCCTGGCCGTCGGCGGAGATCGCCGTCATGGGCGCCGAAGGGGCCTGCAACATCATCTACCGCCGGGAGATCAACGAGGCCGCCGATCCCGCCGCCCGGAGGGCGGAGCTGGTCGCCGCCTACGAGGAGCAGTTCAACAATCCGTACTTTGCCGCCTCCATGGGGATCATCGAAGAGATCATCGCCCCCCGGGAGACCAGGAAACGGGTGGTCGCCCTCCTCGACGCCTTCAAGGACAAGGCCCAGGTCCGGTTGCCCAAGAAGCACAACAACATTCCCCTGTAAGAAGGGTTCCTGTGCCGGGGGTAACCCCCCCGGGCACAACAGAACGCCGGCTTCAAGAAATTCTTTTCCCCTCTGTCTCTCCCCGGTAGGGGAGGGACGGGGTGGGAAAAGACAATAAAAGGATTTGATTCCCCCAGCCTTCCTTATTCCATCTTCTTTCTAACCACCATGTCCTGCACGGGCACAACAAAAGATGAAAATTGTCTGCTACTTACGGACATTTCATATAAACCTCCCTGCTTGTAAAGAGAACGGTACAAATTCCGTCCTTTGAAGCTCTTCTCCGTTGACTTCCGAAGTATTTTCAGTAAAATAACCACATGAGCACCCCGATTTCGGAGGAGATATATAGCAAGCTGGTGCAACCGCACTCCTATCTTTGGTGGTGGGTGCCGGAAAAGAGATCCCTGTCGCTGGAAAGCGTTGTGGAGGGAGTCCTGACGGGTGGCGATATGGAAGCGGTGGAAATATTGTTTGCCCTGGCGGGCCGGGAGGCGGTGCGGCGGATCTTCCGGAAGCAGATCTCCGAAAAGCGCTGCAACTATCGACCGCAGACGGTCAATTTCTTTCGGAAGGTGTTTCAAAATGATCCATGAACATGTCCTGACGGAAAGCCAACTTGCCTTGGCGGAAGGGCTCCTCCCACATTTCCCGGAGTTCTATCTCGCCGGAGGAACGGCGCTGGCACTTTTGATTGGCCATCGGCGCTCCCTGGATTTCGATCTCGCCCTGCCCGGACCGATTTCCCCTTTCTCTATCGAACGAAGATTACATGCCGCGGGTTTTGCCGTGCAGCGCACCATGACGGCCACGACCGATGAACTCTCTATCCTGGTGGCGGGAGTGAAAATCACTTTTTTTACCTTCCCATTTGCGGTTCCTCATGACATAATCTGGGGCAGGGCGGGAATCAATCTTCCGGGAACGGAGGAATTGGCGGCCATGAAGGCCTACGCTCTGGGCCGCAGGAGCAAGTGGAAGGATTATGTCGATCTATATTTCCTCCTGAAAACCCATCTCGACATGGAGGCCTTGATCGCCAAGGCGAACATCCTCTTCACCGGTCATTTCAATGCCCGCCTCTTCCGGGAGCAACTTTGCTACTTTGCCGACATGGATTTTTCCGAGGAGGTCGAATATCTCTGTACCTCCCCCTCCACGGAGGAGATCCAGGCCTTTCTCACGGAAACGGCGACCCGTATCTGAAGGTCGATCGTTTTTCATCATCGGACTTGGCGCAGTCCTGAAAGCTCGACAACCGCTTGCCGCTAACAACCCCGGGGGAGGAACTTCGGAGGTAGGTCGGCGCCGCCGGCGAGGCCGAAGCCGGGCAGGACGATGAGGGTGGAGGTGCCGTGGGCCACGACCCGGCCTTGGGTGTCGGTGACCGTCGCCTCGGCGAGACCCAGGGTCTTGCCGAGTTTGATCCGCCGGCCCGCCGCCGTCAGCCGGCCTGTTTGGACCGGGGCCAGATAGTTTACCTTCAGATCCACCGTCGTGATACCCGTTCCTTCCTCCAGCTCGCAGAAGGCGGACCAGAAGGCCGCCGTATCGATGGCGGAGGCATAGACGCCGCCATGGACGTAACCGAAGGCCTGGAGGTGTTCCGTATTCACCTCCAGGAACACCACGGCCGTTCCCACATCCAGCTCCCGAATGGACATGGAAAGATGACGAAAGAAGGGACTGGCGCTCACCGTTTTACAGACGGCCTCCACGTAGGCCGGGTTCAGTTTCTTCAAGGTTCCCTCCTTGACTTTTCTACGATCCGGATTTCAAAAAGCTGCGGCCAGTACTTGCCGGTGACGAACAGGCGGTCCTGGGCCGCATCGTAGGCGATGCCGTTGAGGACATCGGTGCCCCGGCGGGCGGCGGCGGGGAGAAGACCGCCCAGATCGAGCCGGCCTTTCACCCTCCCGGTCTGCGGATCGATCATGGCGATCGTATCCGTGGGCCAGACATTGGCGTAGATCAACCCCTTGACGAATTCCAACTCGTTGAGTCCCGCCACGGGGCTTCCGTTTTCGTCCCGTACGTGCAGACGGCCTGTTTCCTTCAATTTCCCGGGATCATAGAAGCGCAGCACCTCAGTGCCGTCACTGACGATGAGCCGCCGGCCGTCATGGGTTATTCCCCATCCCTCATGGCCGTAGCGGAAATCACCGAGGAGCCGGAAGGTGCTCCGGTCGTAAACAAAGCCCGTCCGGGAACGCCAGGTGAGCTGGACGATCCTGTCCTTCCAGACGGTTATGCCTTCACCGAAATATCGGCCATCGAGGCGCTGCTCCTGCAAAATCCGGCCGGTACGCAGTTCCACCCGGCGGAGGGAGGAGGCGCCCTCCCAGCCCGTCCCCTCGAAGAGAAAGCCGCCGGCGTAAGTCAGTCCCTGGGTGAAGGCTTGGGGATCGTGGGGATAGATACGGACCACCCGGTAGGTGTAAACAGGGGCCGCGGCAGGGGCCGACGCCGATTCCACCGGGCCGGGAGGAAACGCAAGGACAGCCGCTGCCGCACCCAACAGGGAGAACAGGCAAAGAACCCCGTGTCTGAGGTAAGGCACAACGAAGGATGAAAATATACGTGTAGTTGTGTATATCTTCATCTTAATGCCCCACAAAATGAAGCGCCCATGATGATCTTTTAGCCCGGCGGCAGGAATGCACCCTGCCGGTTCCGTTCTTGATTTTCCCCGTCGGTGCGTCGGACAGGAGAATCAGAACCGGCGACAATAAGCTTGTGGTTTGATTTTTTCTGTGTTACAAGGGGTTCCTATGAAAGTCGTCACCAACGATAACACCCCGTGCCAACATTGCGGCAAACACCCCGCGGTCATCTATTGCGACGGCTGTCAGGCGGCCTTGTGTCCCTCCTGCCGCACCTTCGACCTCTGGGGTTACGGATGC
>Ga0302248_1001768_pt1 | contig 14790 bp, 37 predicted proteins | sample AAG_UR_Leu_MG_FD_193528 | JGI IMG/M metagenome (GOLD analysis project Ga0302248, IMG submission 193528) | Enriched activated sludge microbial communities from anaerobic digester in WTTP, New Holstein, Wisconsin, United States - AAG_UR_Leu | ecosystem: Engineered > Bioreactor > Anaerobic >... | reverse complement strand
TTCTTTTCTCATGGGCTTGATTGTATGGCTCGGGAGCCGTTGTCAAGCGCCAATCTGAACGATGGTCACGCCGTAATACTTGGTCGCCGCTTCCATCAGGATCGGGAAGTCCTTCAGGTGGAAGTCATGCTGCTCCTGAACATTCTTGCTGGTGCATCGCTTTTTCGCACGCTCAAGGACAACATTGTAGTCCCGTCCCATGACATACTTGACGAAGCCGTCCTCGACTCGGGCAGCCGATACGCGGGTGACGAGCAGCCCATCGAAGGTCTTGTGAGTGACCATCGACAGCCGCATGCCGTTGGGCATGGTGGCGTAGCTTTCGATGCGCTTCTCGGTGGGGGTCAGGCGGGAAAAGGTCTGAATGTCGGTCATGGGTTTGATTGTATGGGTTGGGAGTGAATGTCAAGCGACTATTACCAGCAGCCCCGTCCAGCATCCTCAATCTCTTGCTGTCGGCTCGCCCATTCATCGTTGTGGGCTTCTATGGCGACTTCAGCGCCATCCACGAGGACGCAGTAGCGAGCGACGAGCCAGCCATCGCCACAGGCGGTCCAAGTTTCGATCCAGCGATCCGCCTCCTGCATCCACTTGCGGGCGGAATCGAAGCCCTTGGCTCGGACTTCCCAGGTGAGCAGCAGATCGCCGTCCTCGGTTTTCTCGGAAGCGACTCGGCGGGTGATGGCTTCGGTGTTCATGCTCGCAGTATAGCGACTTTCAGCCGCATGTCAATCATTCTTCGTGAGCGTGTCGTAGATGCCAGGATACTCGGCTTCCATCTTCGCCAGATACTCGTCGGCTTCCTTGAGCTTCTCGCCCTTGGCGATTGCGTCAGTCAGGCACGCCAGATCAGTGTCAGCCAGAAGGACATACTCGTCCGAATACTTGACGAGGTTCTCCATGTTGCCGATGAGCGTGGCATAGGTTCGGTCATCGAAGCAGCGCCAAAAGATCGTAGTATCGAAGATGCCAGCGTTGCGATGCTCCTGCTTCCTTTCCTTGACCCATGCGTGGAAATCAAGGGGAGTTCCGCCGAACAGGCGTACTCGCAGGCGCAGCATGAATGACTTGCGATAGACCTCGTAGTATCTCATCAGCTTATTCAGCGTATTGGCGTGGCTGACACGCACGATACGCTTATACAGCCCGTTGATCATGCTGGCGAGCTTGGTGACGGGAAGACGGGCATAGGATTCGGGGTTGTTGCTCATGGTTTCTTTCGTTGTGTGGAGTATATGGCTTTCAACCGATTGTCAATAGCCCTTTGCCTTCCACTCGGCAGCAGAGTCGATGTTGCGCTGGTGGACCGTGAACTTGTCGCCAGGGCTGGCGTACCAGTTCTGCCCGAAGTCCAGGCAGACCTTCTCGGTGCCGACATAGGCGCACTCGTACTCGTTGCCCATGAAGCTGCGGGGATCGGCTGGGAGCTTGGCACTCAGGATCTTGATGGGCAGACGCTTGCCGCAGATCATCGACTCGGTGAGGGTGCCAGCGGAGAGGGGCTTGATGTTGCTCATGTGGGTCATTGTAGGAGTTGGGGAGCCAATGTCAAGAGAGAGTTTTGATGAGTTCCATGAACTCGTCGTTTTGGAGTAGGGCAGCCGCAACTTGCTTGAAGTCAGGCTCCGTGACCAACACGATGCACTTGGCGTCCTTTTTGTGGGCTTTCGTGCAAAGCTCCTGGCGAGCGACATTCCACAGCACATGAAACAGCTTGGTTTCGTTGGTTGGTTCGCTCATGACTCAGCCAACCTTTACAAGATAGTAGTTGTAGCAGCGGTTGCCAGAGTTCTTGATGCCAGCCTTCAGGAACTTGTCGATGGTCGCAGTTTCGGTCACGGTGCGATCCCAGCAGCCATCGCTGCCTAACTCCTGGGTATAGGAGTAGGTGAAGGAAAGCGACTTGAGCGAGGGGTCAGCACTGACCCGCTCGCGCAGGGGGCGCATGTCACCCGAGAAGATGGCGTTGGAGAGGATGAGGGGTAGGTCGTTGCTCATGCTGGTAAGTGTAGCGACTTCCCGCCAATGTCAAATGCTAATCCGTTGTCAGCCCAACCCACAGAATGACAATGGGAACTGCTACGATGCCCACTGCCAGCGCAACAAGAAGAATCGCAGAAGTAATCGCAATCACCAGGGCGAACAGAAAGACGATCAGAGCCGCTGCCAAGATACAGGCGGGGATTGAGAGCAGGGCGCAGAGAAGTCCAGACAAAATGTTCATGTCAATCCCCTTTGTCCAGCTTCCCGTCGAAGCAGATGTGGATCAACTCGTCCTCGGGAATGTCGGAGCCGTCAAGGTTCTTGATGCTCCACTCCAGGCACCATTCGCGCAAGGGGGCATCGGTCTGCTTCTCCAGATTGACCAGAGCAGCCTCCTGGGTCGCTTCATGGCACCAGAAAAGCATGCCACGGACCTTGACACGCCAGAGATACAGCTTGCGGTAGTGCATGGCTTAGCCGCTCATGCCTTGTGGGTGGCTCTCGTCAGTCTCGGGATCGGAGATGCTCTCCAGCCGCTCCAGCAGCATCGCCTGTTCCTCGACACACTGAGCCTCGGTCCCCTCGACATGAAGCTGCGTGCCATTGGTCAGGTAGAGGGGGAAACGAAACCGCTTCTCTTCTTGGCTCATCATGGCAGGAGCGATCTTCCCGTAGCCGTCGATGCGGTCAACGAAGAGCGTGTGGGAGCCGACTTGGATGAGGTAGTGTCGCATGGTTCAGTTCTTGAGGGCGCTCTTGACGAGTTCCACACCAGTCATCACGAACAGGTTGAGCAGGAAGCCGCCGATGATGACACCCCAAGAAGCAGGAGTGACGCCCCAGCCGACGATCATCACCCAGCAGGAGATGCCGAAGACGACACCCAGCAGGAGGACGATGAGAAAGAGAGCAGCGAGAACCTTCATGTGTTTGTTTCCTTGTGAGGTTGATTGTATGGGCTGGCGGCGAAAGTCAAGCGGGAAGAACCGCTCGGAACTCCTGCACGCCCTCGGGGGTGTCGGGGAAGGTCATGTTCATCTTCAGGTCGCCATTGAACACCACAGACACCACAGCCCCCTCGTCACGAAGCTCGACCGTGATGCCGCTGTCGGTGCGGAGAGCATCGGAGTTGAAGAAGCGCCCAGAAGCGCCCATGCAGAAGCCACGGTTGAGAAGAATGGGGACGAAGGGGGACATGGGTTTCTTTCTTGTTGGGTAGAGTATATCAGACGGCGACGGAAGTCAAGGAATAAGTTTCAGCTTGCGAGCCACAACCTTGTCGAAGACATAGTAGTGCTGGCAGTATTTCACTACACAGAACGAGATATGGTCCTCGTTATGCTGCTCGTTGAGTTCGTCAGCATGGTCCCAGGCACGCTTCCACGCCAGATGCCCGTTGTCTTCATCGCCGCTATACCACGCCTCGTAATGCTCGCGGAGGAAGTTGCCATCATCAAACTTCTCGGTGATGTCGGGAATGGACATCTTCAGGGCATATTCAGCGTCGGAGGGCATCACAGCAAGTTGTCCTTGATGATGTCGTAAGCCTCTTCCAGCATATCGTCGCGAGCATCTACCCCGACGATCCCAGCGACTTCCCGAATGTCTTTCAGGGCGTCTGCCTTGGTCTTGACCTTGCCCCCGCAGCGCACGCCGACCAGTCGCACGCTTGCGCTTGCCCATTCGCAATCTTCATAGTTTATACACGCATCAACTAGGTAATCTAATGCTGCTTTACGATTGAGTGTCTGATTGGGATTGCCCGGAAGGGAATAGTTTGTCTTCATGCTTCATATCATATCGGGTATTCATCATTGTCAATAGAGTTCTTATTGACATGTCTTTCCATATATTCTATTATTTTTCGATGTTCCTCAATGCTTCCGCTACTTTTTAGATTATTAGCCCGGAAAGATATAACCTGAATATTTCCCTTGACATAGCCTTTTGTGTTATCCACTCTGTCAATAGAAGGGCAATTGGCTAGATTTGGATTTTCTACGTCAGATTCTATAGGAATGCCTAAAACTGGACATATTTTTGGTATAATAACATCTTCTATACTTATGTCAAACTCTAATCCATTTTCTCTTGCTCTTCTCTTTGCCCTTCTAAACAATGCCACCGCTTTATTGTCTCTAAGCCATTCTTTCTTTGCTTCTGATTGACATTTTTTACAAACACTATCTTTCAATCCTGCTTTTTTCATCTTCCAAGGAAACTCTTTTATAAGTTTCTCAATACCACAACAAGAGCATATCTTTTTTACAGGTAATCTTTGTAATATTTCTTCATCAGTAAGTTTTGATACTTCTATTTCCAGTTTTATTTTTCGTTTCTTTTTATATTTCCTATCTGCCTCTACTTCTGTTATTCTTTGTGTTATGGGTGTATTTGCTCTATACAATCTCTTGTCTTGACAAATACACGATTTACATTGTGAATATCTATTGTAATATTCAGTTTTAGGTTTCTCTAAATGACATTTGATACAAACTTTTGTCTCTTCCATAAAATAACTCCTGTCCCACTGGTGGTACGGAACCCTGGATGGAACACCCAACCAGGGAACAGGCGTTATAAACTTGGACTTTCCAGGGTTCCGTTTATGTTCCTGCTATACTTATTTATACCAGTATTATAGCAGGTTTTTACTTTATTTCTCTATCGCTTCGCAACCTCTGCCAAGCAGTCCTCACCAGACTTTTGCCAGCCCTTCGCAGTATCCAGCAAGTCGTTCAGAGCATTGGCGTTGCGGGTCGCCAGGATGATGCTTACAGCCCGCAGCATTGCCCACTTGTCGGTCATATGCTGCTTGACGCTGGCACTCTGCATGCCGTTTGCTGCCTTGTTGTAGCACTCGGCAGCGTCGGTGAGAGCGCGGGTGATCTGAGCGTAGGTTGCCTTGCGAGCCATGATAGTGTCCTTGGGTGTTGAGCAGATTATAGGCAGCGGCAGCCGAAGTCAAGGCTTCTTCATCCCCAACCGACCCATAACCTCGTCAATGGCTCGCGCCTTCTCGTACTCATGGTCCAGATGGGCAGCGATCCCACGATGGGCGAAGCACTTCCGCCGCATCTCGACCAGCATGGCTCGGACCTCATCGAAGTTGAGGAACTCACCGTCCTTGGCAGTAGTCAGTCCCTCACCGCACGAAGGATCATAACGCTTGAGAGTCTTGAGGGGCATGGCTTGTTCCTTGTTGCCAAGATTATAGGCACCGCCAACAAAAGTCAAGCCATAATAAACAAGCCACCCAGGAGTGTTGCGCTCCTGGGTTTCATATGTTATACCCCAGTCTGGTTGGGGCGAGGCTTACCTTTAGCAACAATCACTCGGATCCGGTAATAGAGCCAAGACTCCTGTTTTTTTACGCCTCCAGCGAACGCTCGAAGGCTCGCTCAGCGCGATCCATGTCCAGAACCGCCAGCACCTTGCGAGGAACCTTGGCAGCCTTGAGGATGCTGGCGAGGGTGTCCTTGCTCGGATCCACGACGATGCTGCGACCCTCGGTGCGCTTGACGATCAGCACATGGCGAGCAGCAGCGCGGCTCGGGTTGTCCTCGGGCGAGCAGGCAGCCACGAAGGCGACCTTGCCGGAGCCAGCGGAGTCGATCTTGACCGCCACGAGCGGGTGAGCGCCGGGGTTGGTGGGGAAGGCGTCCTTGCGGGTGCGGACGAAGAAGTGGGACTTGGGAAGGGTCATGTAGTTTCCTTGTTGGAGGTATTGTAGGAGTGGGGGAAGAAAGTCAAGCGTCAGATGAATGGGACGCCAGCCTCGTTGCTGAACGTTTCCATGATCTTGGCAGAACCACGAACCGCAAACTCGTTGCGAAGGTCGTAGTTGCCCGTCTTCTCATGGCTCGCCAGGATCTTGGCAAACTGGAGGAAGGAACCGAAAGTCGCCTGCTGAAGCGTGCGATGCTTGTGGCTGAGAGCAGTGGCGAAGACCTTGATTTCATCCTTGTCAGCGCCATTGATCCAGCGGGTGAGCGCCTCCGCCATCTTCTCGGCGCGATCCTCGGCTTCCATCTTGCGCTCCTGCCAGCGCATCTCGGCGTCAGACATCTCGGTTTCAGGCATGGTCAGGGTTCCTTGGGTGTTGAGCAGAGTATATCAGTTGGCGGCAGAAGTCAATCAACAAGTTCGTGGCGAATCTTGGAAATCTCCGCTTCCAGTTCCTTGATGCGGGCGAGCTTGCGACTGCGGGCAGAATCAACCCCAGGCATATCATCGCATCGATAGAACCCATCAGCAGCGAAATATTTCTCCATAGTCTTTGATGAAACCCCATGGCTCGTCTCGAAGGCGTCAGCAGCCCAGCGAGCATGCTTGCTCCGCATGATCCACTCGACCTGTTCCTCGGTGAACTTGGTGAGCAGGAACTTGATGTTCGCCAGCCACGACGCCTTGCCGTATCGGTCGTAGGAGTAGGCGTCCTTGGTCTTCTCAGCCAGCGCCTTCGCCTGGGCGTTGAAGGTCTTGGCACACTTGGTGAAAGCAGACTTGGCAGCGGGCATGTTTGTTTCCTTGTTGGGTAGAGTATATCAGTTGGCAGCCGAAGTCAAGACACAGCATTCCAGAAGGTATCGTGAGCCTCTTCACGGGACGCCGAATCGTTGGCACCCCAAGGCTCATACTTGCGGAGAACGGCAGCGACTTCCTTCCAGCCATCCATGACATCTTTCTTGCCAGCATTGACCAGATTGACTTGAGCCTTGATGACGGCGGCAATGTCGTTGGTGGCTTCCTGCCAGCCCTCGACATTCTCATAGAGGCAGAAGGGGTTTCTATTCATGTTGATTAGTATATGGATTATTCGTGGGTGTCAAGCAGCAAAAAACTTTTCCCAGCCACCAATCGGCTCTCCATTCTTGTCGGTCACATACTTGACAGACCCATCGGGGTTCATCCAGTAGCGCACCTTCTGGTGCGGCAGGAGAGCATCGGGGTAGATATACAGACCCTCGGCACCATCGTACACCCGCACGAAAGCCAGCACCTTGCGCTTGCCGACCTTGCCATTCACGACGGCATCAATCTCCATCGTTCCTGCGGGGAGCAGGTAGCACACGTCATCCTCACCGAAGTCGAGCCAGATGCAGGCAGGACGCACATGCGCCTTCTCAGCATCGGTCAGGCGGCGGAAGGTCGGGTAGGGCTTGTTCATGTGTGTCAGTATAGGCGTTGGGGGTGAATGTCAAGTATTACTTGGCAGCCTCAATCTTATCCCCGATCTTGATCAACTTGCCCATCTTCACGAGCGACTTGATCAGGCGCAGATGACGGTCGAAGGCAGTAGGATCGTCAGGCAGCCCATCCCATGCACCCAGATCCTTTTCAGTGATCTGCCCACGGGACTTGATGAAGTCAAGGAGATTATTGGTTTCCTTGACTTTCTGTTCCGCACGCTGCCCGCCAGCCACGCCGCCCTGTGAGCGACTGGTCTGGTTGTCCTTCGAAGAGCAGTCAGCAATCGGGTTCTCAAGGTCGAAGCCGGAAGCCGACATGCGGATCAGCAGTTCGCCAGAACCGCCGAAGCGGTTCTTGTCCACCACGATTTTCTTCGCACCGGGTCCGAAGTCCTTTTCCTCCATGTTGAAGATTTTGATACAGGCGTCAGCAGTATGCTCGACCGCAGTCTTGCCCATGGCGAGCTTGCCACCCTTGCACATGTGCTGGACAAGGAACACGACGCACTTGTTTACCTTGGCAGCCTTGTAGATTTGCTGGATCGCGTAAACCTCGACATCACTCTTATTGATTTCGGTGTTGCTGGTGTGCAGACCAGCGAGCGAGTCCACCACGAGAACACGATACTTGGGCATGATCGCAATGATATCCTCGACCGTGCTGATGTTGTCAGCATCGACTTCCGTCGCTCCGATGCGCTCGGCAGTGAATGCCAACTGCTCAATTGCCTCTTCATTGGTGGCGAACAGCGTCTTGACGCGACCATTGTACTTGATGGTCACAGCCTGGGCAAGCTGGAGCAGCAGAGTAGTCTTACCCGCACCACGACCAGCACCCACGGTCACGACCATGCCAGGGACGAAGTTATTGAACAGGTTGTCCAGAGCCTCAAGCCCCGTGGAGATACGATTGTAATACTCCTGGGGGATTTCTACATCGCAGAGCCGACGAGGACCGCTGGAGGTAAGCCCCAGATCCATGCCGCTGGCACGCTTGACGATGGGCATCTTCAGGTCTTCGAGAGCAATGGCAGAGTTCATGTTTGTTTTTCTCGCGTGGGTTATGACAACATCATAGCGACTTCAAGCGGAAGTCAAGTCCCTATCCAGCGAGTATCACACCCCGATGAACCTGGGTCACAAAGTCATTGACAGCAGCCATGTCAGGCGCTTCGGGCAGCTTACAGGAGCTTTCAGCAGCCTTCATGCCCCTCAGAGCGATTTCAAGTAACTCAATAGTCTGCTCGTAGGTGTACTTGCCCTGCTTCATGTCGAGAGCTACTTCCCGGTCCTTGCCAGTCATTCTCGGTGACGCCATTCCCAGCGTCATCCACTCGACAGCCTGGACCGCGAGCCGATAAACGTGGCTGGAGCACTTCAGATCGTAGCCATGCTTCGCAATCATTTCCGTGCGGTTGTTCTGTGCCCTATGCTCACGAACCCGAACGAACTGGTCCTTGGTGTAGCCGAAGAACGCAGGAAGAATTGCCTTGGTGATGAAGTGCTTGCGTGCGAAGTCACGAACAGAAGCCCACAAAGGATCTTCGTGTAGCACACACTCGCTCGGGATTTGAGCGATCAGTTCCAAGACTGTGGGGTTGCCCTTAGCCAGCAGAGCATAGAACTTCGTCAGCGAATAGACGACCGTATCACTCGGCTCGGACTGCTCCCAGTGTCCTCTGGCAGTGTCAGCCATGCCAAGCAGATCCTCGGCAGAGGGGAGAGCTACAGATTTCACATCAACGTCTGACCCAGGACCGTTCAGCCCATAAAGAGTAGAGCCGACGACACAACGGAAGATTTCTTTCATGCTCGTATTGTATCCGAAGTTGGTGGTAAGTCAATGGGAAAGAAAAAATATTCCTTCACTCGTAAATACTTCTATCTTCGCTCCTTTAGAAAGATTATCAAACTCCCAAAGAGGTTGTAAGTTTGTGTAATGAAAGCATTTTTTCTGCTCTTCTGGTAATGTCAAGTCAAACGAAGCACATGGTTGTATATGATCAATGTGCCAATCACCATAGTTTTCCCATGTCATACCCGGTAGAAACTTATTCTCTATATACTTACGACATTCTGCAATACTACACCCAAGTAATAACAAAGATGATTGACATTTTATTCCTCTTTGTTGGGTTATAGCTCGTCTCATTCTTACACGAATAGCATACGAAAAATCATATCTTTCTCTATTTCTTTGTAGTATTTTTTCTTTCCCACCATTGGCATATGCTTTTTTCTTGTATTTTCTAACTTTTGATTTATTTTTCTTTTGCCATTTTGTTACGCTTTTTACAACTTTATCTTTATTTTTAATAAAGTAATCGTGAGCATAATCTTTTTTACATGATTTACAATAACATTTATAGTATCCATTTTTTGCCCTTTTTTCCTTGACAAATGGAAAACAATCAATCGGTTTTTCAATACCACATTTACTACATACTTTTGTTTGCCACATAAAATAACCCCTTGCTCCCAGCATGGATAAGCACCCGCATGGAACGTCCATACGGGGAGCAGGTAGTTATAAACTCGCGCTTGCGGGTGCTTGCTTATCGTTCCTGCTATACTTATTTATATCTGTATTATAGCAGGTTTTTCAGAAAAAGTCAAGCAACATACACCGGATCAAAGGTCACTTCTGTCTCGTCTGCTGACGCCCTCTAGCGGATAGTAACTTTCATGCTACCATGACAGACATTTTTCGGGATGTTGCTTGATATGATTTTTTACTTGCGGACGATCAGCCCCCCATCAAGCAGGCAAGCAGCCATGCGATGGTAGCTGCCCTGGAGGCAGTAGAGCGAGCCATCGTCCAGAAGCTCCTGAAAGAACTCCACGACTTCCTCCTGGGTCATCTCCCCAGCCTCGTAAGCCATGATCTTGCTGACGTTGGGAATGCTCACTTGACCATCCCTTCCAGCACCGCCTGATCGACAGGCTGAGCTTCCTTGAAGCCGAACTGACAGATATGCTTGCCAGTGGTGCGGGACCATTTCTTGCTGGTCTTGTAGCACTTGCCGTCGCTATCACGCAGCGCCACAAGAGTCTTGTAGGAGAAGTAGAGATCCTGCCCAGAGCCGTTGGTCATGGCGACTCGGTTGGACTCATTGACGAACACAGTGGGAGTGGACATGGGAGTGACCTTTCAAGGTTCTCTTGGTTGTTGGGTAGATTGTATCAGTTGGGAAGCAATGTCAAGCAATTACTCGCCCTTCCACCACTTCTCCATCAGCTTGCGAACACGCGCCTTCGGCACATCCAGAAGCTCGGAGACAAGTTCGGGAAGCGAGAAGGAAGGCACGCCATTGTCGGAGTGCAGTTCGATTTCTTCGAGAATCTGTGCGTCGGTGACGGACTTGCTCATGGGAGGTTTCTTTCGATTTCGTCAGCGAGTCGGCTGCCATCGTGGTCAACCTCATGGTCGAAGTAGAAGCGACTGAAGGGAACTTCCATATCAAAATCATGTTGCTGCATGAGGAAGTCATCAACGGACTTGACTTCGATGGGCTTGGAGAAGGATGCGCTAGAGTCCTTGTCGAAAGCGTTCAGCGTGATGCGGACGGGGTTGCTCATGGGGTTTCCTTGGTTGTTGGGTAGAGTATAACGACTACTTCAATGGTGTCAAGAGTCCGCTTTTCGGATCAACACGAAACCAGATGATCGGACGATTGGGGTCCAGCCCCTCGGGTGTGTCACTCGGCTTCCGCTTCGCCTGCGGTTGCGCCTTGACTTTCGCCTTGGGCTTCTCGAACTCACAGCGAGGATTGGCTCGGAGCCACTCGTAGTATGCTTCGATCTTCGCCTCGACCAGATCACGCAGAGCAGCGAACGCAGGAAGCTCCAAGAGCAACTCCAAGTTGTCCGCATCCTCGTCGCTCATGCGATTCGGGATGTAGCTTTCAAGCGTCTGTTTGAGTAGGGGAAGGGTCATGTCAGATTTCCACGATGCGAACCGACCAGTCGCACCCCAGTTCCTTGCCATCCTCATCAGTGATGGAGTCAGCGAAGGACTGCTCGGACAGCGCGTTCAGGACTTCCTCTTGGATTTCCTTGATGGTGTTACACTTCTCGACATTGCCGTTGTCGAAGCGAATGGTGACGGGGAACTTGAGGTTCATGGTTGTTTCCTTGTTGAGTAGAGTGTAGCGACTGGAAAGCCGTTGTCAAGCGACTACTTTTTCCAAGGTGGCTTGACCCATCCCTCGTCGTTTCCATAGCCGTTCTCGAACCGCTCGTAGAGTTCCACCAGTGTCATCTTGCCCTGGATATGGGCATGAAGGCAATGGACCATGTTTTCGTTCTTCTGGCTGTCAGCATCGTGGATGCGCTCGCTGATGATGTTATCGGTGTCGTTCATGTTAGATGCTCGCAGTTGAGTGGATGACAGGAGTGCCAGCCTTCTCAGCCAGCATGGCAGTGACTTCGTAGGGCTTTCGCGCCTTGAAGAAAGCAGCAGCCTTGTCTCGGGCTTCCAGCAGCGTTGAGGCATAAACCTCAGTGCGCTTGCTCTTGTAGAAGCAGATATAGCCGTTGAGTGAGGGAGTTGGGTTGCTCATGCTTACAAGTATATGAGTTCTACAAACAAGTCAAGGGGCTGGTTGTAGTGTCTGAACAAACTCCTTGACAATCTTCTCGACATTCCCCTTTTCAAGTTCCCGAAAGTGAATACGAAGTAGTTTGATGTTGTTTGTTTTGCAGAAGTCTGTTTTTATGCCGTCTCTATATTTTATTGCTTTTAGGCTATTTTGTGTTTGATTTATATTCTCACCTAACCTCCAACCCCGATAATGTTGAACTCCGTCATATTCTATAACAGCATTGTATTCTGTCAAGTAAAAGTCAAATGGAAGTCGGTTTCGTTTCCCCTTACACCCGTCAAATCTATATTGTGTATCATACACTATTTTCATTTCGTTCAGTATCCGTTTGACTTCCTTTTCTCCCTTACTTTCACGACAAGTTGGACAACCTTGTGGATTTGTTTTGTGAAGATGATTACTTGGAGATTGTAGGAATTCTCCATGTTTGGGACAGATGATTATAACTTTGGTACGAGTATTCACAATAACTACTTTACTATAATCATAGCGACATCCATGGATACTTCTAGCAACTACAATAAACTTTTCCAACGTCAAGTTTATTGTTTTTCCTCTGGTGTGTATCCGCAACTTTTCATATTTACACGCAGGGCATCCTCTTCCTCTCCAATGACTATTAGGTATTTGCTCAAAAATAAGCCCACACTTATTACATTGTATTTTATGTTTGACAAACGCTCCATGGTATTCATCAAGATAGGTAAATCCATTTCCATGAACTTTTTTATTACGCCGTAAATACTCTTCATTAGAAATAATGATTGACATAAAATCTCTCCTGTTCGCTCCAAGGGACACGCCCGCAAAGAACACCCTTGCGAGGAACAGGAGATATAAACTTATCGCTTGCGGGCGTGTTTATTGTTCCTGCTATACTTATTTATACCAGTATTATAGCAGGTTTTCATAAAAAATGGGTGAGAAGTTTCCTTCCCACCCATTCACTCTCATGACTCTCAGTTGCTTACTGAGGCTTGACTTCCGTCACCCGCTTCTGGTGCCTCAACGGGAACATATCGGGATGCTTCCGACGAAGAAGAACGATTTTTACGTTACAGGCACCAACCGACTTCAGCCCGCAAGCGACTCGGATTTCCTCGACCTTGGCTCCAGCCTTCCACAGATCGCTGATCTTCTGAATGCCAGCCTGACGAGCAGCCTCGCGAGCCTGACGCTTCTCCACTGCCTTCGCAGTAGCAGCAGCCGACTTCTCGGCATTGCGAGCAGCCAGTGCAGCACCAGGGTCTACGCCCTGCTTCTGGAGCGTCTGCGAGATTGCCTGATGCGTGACGCCGAACTTCTCAGCGATCATACGCAGGGTCTGCTTTTCCTCGGTGAAGAGGCGAACGATTTCGGCATTGCGCTCGACGTTCTTGGTGGAGTTGTACTTGCGCTTGGGCTTGACATCAGCCTCGGTTGCAGTGGGAATAGAACTTACATCAGTCATCTTTGTTCTCCTTTCAATGAGATATGTGTGACTCTGATTACCAGCATAACAGGTTATTTCAACCTGTCAATAGATATCTTTGTGTTTGTGTTGGTCGTAGTGGATCAGCCCGTCAGTGGAGTCCAAAGTGACCCATTCGACTTCGATGCCCATGTCAAGGCAGCAGCGAGCGAAACGGCTGGACATCGCTTCCTCAATGCTGTTGAAGAAAAACATTCGGAAGTCCTTGGGGAGACTCTCAACAAAGTTTTTCGAGTCAGCCAAGCCCCAGCCACTCATAGTGCCGTCGATGCATGAAAGCTGCCTGACCATCTTGATGAAGCCGATCTTGTTGGTGAAGGTCTGACCCGTGCGAGTATCCATCTTCTCGTTCTGGCACAGAAAGCGAGGATAGACAGCAGTCGTCGTGAAGTGACTCTCGAACTCCGATTGGATTTCGATCAGATGCTCTTCCACGAACTGGACGAACTCTGTGGGTTTCTCACGAGCCATCACCCACATAGCATCGCACATGCTGCTCAAAGACAGCATGCTCTTGATGCACCTACACAGCCGCTTGGCGTTGCAGTTGAAGGTGTCTTCTTCACTCATGCGAAAGCAAGACTCAGGACAGCAGCCCACTCAGGAGCGAAGCGACTGAAGATGATGGTGTAGAACACTGTGACATGCGCCATAGTGACTTCATTCGGATCCCATAGCCAGCGAATTGAGTCCATTGTGTTTGTTTCCTCTCTATTGATTGTAACCGGGTTCAGACCAGAGTCAAGCATCAATCTTGACGATGCTAACCCCGTAGTAGCGGGTAGCATCTTCCGCAATCTGATCCAGATCCGCCAGATACTTGTAGTGCTGCGCCTGAATGTTTTTTGCAGTCACTCTGACCTTCTCCCGATGAAACTGACGGTTGTAGTCATGCCCCATCAGATACTTGACGAAGCCGTTGTCCACGATGCCCACGCTGGCTCGGGTGACAAGCTCGCCCGTGAAGGTCTTGTGGGTAGTCAGCGAAAGCTGCCGACCACCAGCGAGAGCAGCGGTCGTTTCGATCCGCTTTTCCTTGCCAGTCAGGGTCGCGTAGGTCTTGGAGGGGATGGTGTTGCTCACGCTGCCACCAGCTTCTCAAGCGCCTTCAGCACCCGCTTGCTGCCACCACTCCGGTTCATCTTGAACTGCCCGCTACGGAGAGCGACCATCCCGCCGATGCCACCGCCGTCCGTCCCCCAGTCGCTCCCAGGCTCGGTGCGAGGCAGCAGCCCCAGCACGGAGTAGTACATCATGTCGCACTCCACGAAGCCATCGTTGCTGCCCGGAGTGAAGGACTTGTGGACGGTCAGGACACCACCACGGACCTCAAGCCGGAAGCCGTACTTGTCGGCAGCAGCCTTGATGTTCGCAGCGATTTCGGAAGGGGAGGTCTTGAGAGCCATGGTAGGCGTTCCTTGGTTGATGAGCATAGTATATGCGTCGGGAACCAATGTCAAGGGGCTATTTCAGCCCCACTTAGCCGCCTTGTACTCGGGAAGGTTATGGACGATCATTTCGCAAAGCTCGCTGATGGTGC
>Ga0302248_1001766_pt1 | contig 14795 bp, 12 predicted proteins | sample AAG_UR_Leu_MG_FD_193528 | JGI IMG/M metagenome (GOLD analysis project Ga0302248, IMG submission 193528) | Enriched activated sludge microbial communities from anaerobic digester in WTTP, New Holstein, Wisconsin, United States - AAG_UR_Leu | ecosystem: Engineered > Bioreactor > Anaerobic >... | reverse complement strand
GGCGTCTCATTCTTGGCACCCCGTGCCCGTAATCCTGGCCGCGTCAACCTGCCGACCCGACCTGGTCGGCTATTTTTCCGAGCGGGATTGCATCCGCGGCGGTCTGGGCCGCATGCCCATGATGTATCTCATGGCCCAGGCCCTGGCCCATGCCCGGCGTCTCGATAAATTCGGCGCCTGACGGATCCTTGTCCGGTGGGCGGGCACGGTGACGAAGGTCGCCGTTTTGCCGGCCTACAAATCATCCCGAGAAAACATTCCGGTTCCGCAATCGATTGGCAGAGGTGGATAAATGTTCCTGCTACTGAGAAAACGAAAGCGGTTTTCGAGGTGCCGAGGGACCGTTGTGCAACTTATCCGCCCGTTGCCGCGGTGTTCAAAAATCCGCACCCCAGCCGAGAAGCTGCTTTTTTTGCTTGCATATAACAATATGTAGTGCTACTGGAGCAGCATGCCCCAATATATTGCGATCAACCGTTACACAGGGAGGGATAAATGCACACGAAGATCCGCAAACGCGACGGGCGTCTGGTCAAGTTCCGGGCCGAAAAGATCACCAACGCCATTGCCAAGGCCGGCGCCGCCACCGGGGAGTTTGACGAAAATATCGCCAGGAAGATGACCATCAAGGTCCTGAACCTCGCGGAACGGCTCTTCGACAGTAAGATCATGACCGTGGAAGAGGTCCAGGACATCGTCGAGAAGGTGCTCCTGGATTCGCCCTACCGGCGTACCGCCAAGGCCTATATCATCTATCGGGATCAGCATGCCCGCCTCCGGGAGATAGCCAACAGGATGGAGGTGGATCTCGTGGATCAATATCTCAAGAAGCTGGACTGGAAGGTCCACGAGAACAGCAATATGGACTATTCCCTCCAGGGTTTGAACAACTACATATCCTCGGAGGTGAGCAAGGTTTACTGGCTGAACGAGATCTACTCGCCGGAGATCAGGAAGGCCCATGTGGAAGGTGATTTTCATATCCATGACCTGAGTCTCCTGTCCGTCTATTGCGTGGGCTGGGACCTTTACGATCTGCTTCTGGAGGGATTCAAGGGGGTTTCCGGCAAGGTGGAGAGCAAGCCGGCACGCCATCTCCGGAGCATCCTGGGACAGGTGGTGAATTTTTTCTACACCCTCCAGGGGGAGGCGGCGGGCGCCCAGGCCTTTTCCAATTTCGACACCCTCCTGGCTCCGTTCATCCACTACGATAACCTAACCTACAAAGAGATAAGGCAGGTCCTCCAGGAGTTCATCTTCAACATCAACGTCCCCACCCGGGTTGGTTTCCAGACGCCCTTCACCAATGTCACCCTCGATGTCACCGTTCCCAGGCACCTGGCGGGACAACATGTCATCGTGGGTGGCGTACCGCAACCGGAGACTTACGGCGATTTCCAGAAAGAGATGACCCTCTTCAACCGGGCATTTCTGGAGGTTATGGAGGCGGGGGATGCCAAGGGGCGGGTCTTCACCTTTCCCATCCCGACTTATAACATCACCAGGGATTTCGACTGGGAGAATCCCAATCTGCAGGGACTCTGGGAAATGACCGCCAAATACGGCGTGCCGTATTTTTCCAATTTCATCAACTCCGACATGAGCCCCGAGGATGCCCGGAGCATGTGCTGCCGCCTGCGGATCGACAACCGGGAGCTGGAAAAAAGAGGGGGCGGACTGTTCGGGTCTCATCCCCTCACCGGTTCCATCGGCGTCATCACCATCAACATGCCGCGGATCGGTTTCCTGGCGAATTCGGAGAATGACTTCTTTCAGCGTCTGGAGAGATTGATGGTCATTGCCCGGGAGGCCCTGGAGACAAAACGCAAGGTTCTGGAGAAGTATACCGACGGCAACCTCTATCCCTATACCAAATACTACCTCCGGAAGATCAAGGAACGTTTCGGCGAATACTGGAAGAACCATTTTTCCACCATCGGGCTCGTGGGGATGAATGAGGCCTGCGAAAACCTTTTGGGGCAGGACATCGGGTCACCTGCCGGCCAGGATTTTACGAAAAGAACCCTGGAGTTCATGCGGGGAAGGCTCATTGCCTTCCAGAAGGCCACGGGAAACAACTACAACTTGGAATCCACGCCCGCGGAAGGGACCTCCTACAGGCTTGCCCGTCTTGACAAACAGAAATACCCCGAGGCGCGGTGCGCCAACGAGGAGGCCTATCGAACCCGCCGGGCGGATCCCTTTTATACCAACTCCACGCAACTGCCCGTGAATTACACTGACGACATCTTTGCCGCCTTGGATCTTCAAGACGGCATCCAGACCAAGTATACCGGCGGTACGGTGTTTCACGCCTTTGCCGGGGAGAGGATCGACGATCCGGCGGCGGTGCGCAGTCTCCTCCGCAAGGTGTGCAGCCGGTATCGACTGCCCTATATCACCTTCACCCCCACCTTCAGCGTCTGTCCCGCCCACGGTTATGTCAAGGGCGAGCGGCATGTCTGCCCGGAATGCGGTGCCGATTGTGAGGTGTATTCCCGGGTCGTGGGCTACCTCCGGCCTGTCAAGCAGTGGAACAAGGGCAAACAGGAAGAGTATCGGCTCCGGAAAACCTACCGTTTCGCAGTATGAAAATAGCTGGTTTCCAGAAGTTCTCCCTGATCGATTACCCGGGAGGGGTGAGCGGGGTGGTGTTCACCCAGGGCTGCAATTTCCGCTGTCCGTACTGCCACAATCCCGAACTCGTGGACCCACGCCGCTTCGTCGGCTCGATACCCGCAGAGGATATCCTGGGCTTCCTGGAAGACCGGCGGGGAAAGCTGGACGCCGTCACCATTACCGGCGGCGAGCCAACCCTCCAGGGGGATCTACCTGTATTCATAAAAGAAATCAAAGATATGGGCTTTCTTGTGAAGATCGACACGAACGGCTCCATGCCGACAATGTTGGCGAGGCTGCTGGCGGGGGGGCTGGTGGATTATGTCGCCATGGATCTGAAGGGGCCCCTGGAAAGGTATCCTACCCTCGTCGGTGCCGCGGTGAACCGTCGGGATCTGGAGGAGAGCATCGCCCTGTTGGGCGATGCGGGTCTTCCCCATGAATTCCGGACGACCCTGGTGGCCTCCCTGCTTACCGTTGAGGAGATAGTTTCCCTGGTGGAGAGGATCCCCGCCGCCCCCCGGTATGTCCTGCAGCGCTTCGTTCCTTCCAAACTCCTCGATCCTCGGCTGGGAGAGAATGATTGTTTTTCCGAAGAGGAGATCGCCGGTCTCAAAGTCCTGCTGGAAAAAAGGCTTCCCTGCGTGGTGGTCCGATGATATGATGGGGGCATGAAGACCGAGCCTTCCCATTCTTCCACGAAATACATAGAGCATTTGACGAAGATCGGCGTCGCCCTGTCGGCGCAGCGAGACATCAACCGCCTCTTGGAGATGATCATCGACGAGGCCTGCGATCTCACCAAGGCGGATGGGGGCACCTTGTACACCATGTCGCCCGATGGGAATGCCCTGGAATTCGCCATCGTCTTAAATAAAACATTGGGCATCCACCGGGGCGGGGCGGGGGAGAAGATCGACTGGCCGCCTGTTCGGCTGATGAAGAGCGCCGCAAGGCGTAATATGGCCAATGTTTCCGCCTATGCCGTCCACACCGGCCGGGTGGTCAACATTCCCGATGTCTATAATGCAGCGGGATTCAATTTCCGGGGGACCAGGGAGTTTGATGCCCGTACGGGCTATCGTTCCCGATCGATGCTGGTGGTGCCCATGCGGAATCACGAGGGAGATGTCATCGGCGTTCTCCAACTGCTCAACGCCAAGGGGGCAAAGACGGGCCGGGTGATCCCTTTTTCACCGGAAAGCGTTATGATAACCGAGTCCTTCGCCTCTCAGGCCGCCGTCGCCCTCTCCCAGAACCGGCTGATCAAGAACCTCGAGGAACTCCTGGAGGCCTTCGTAAAGACCATCGCCCTGGCCATCGACGAGAAGTCGCCATATACCGGCGGGCATATCAGGCGGGTGGCCGACATCACCATGGCCATTGCGGAGAAAATCAACCACGCGACAGAGGGGCCGTTTGCCCATTTCCGTTTCAGCGCCGACCAGCTCCAGGAACTCCGTATGGCGGCCTGGCTTCACGATCTGGGGAAGATCGCCACGCCCGAACATGTGGTTGACAAGGCGACCAAGTTGGAGACGATCTATGACCGACTGGAGGTGATTCGGCTCCGGGGGGAGATCATGATCCGTGATCATGAGCTGGCCCTCCTCCGTGCTGTGGGACCTTCACATGCTTGTAAGCATGATGAAACGCCGCGGAACGATGATGCATTTGCCCGGCGGCTCCATGATGACATGGCGTTTCTGGAGGCGGTAAATCGGGGTTCAAAGAGCCTGAGCGAAGAGGAAAGGGCCCGTTTGCAACAGATACACACCTACAAATGGATGCGGGACGGACGGGAGGAACCGCTGCTCCACGATGATGAATACCATAATCTCTGTATCAGCCGGGGTACCCTGAACGCCGCGGAGCGGGAGATCGTCGACAATCACGCCCTGGTCACCGAGAAACTCCTCGGGCAACTGCCCTTTCCCAAGCGGTTGAAAAACATCCCCGCTTACGCCGGGAGTCATCATGAAAAACTGGACGGTTCCGGCTATCCCCGGGGGTTGAAAGGAGAAGCGATTTCCCTCCAGACGAGGATCATCGCCCTTGCCGACGTCTTCGAGGCCCTGACGGCCAAGGATCGGCCTTACAAACAGGCCAACACCCTTTCCGAGGCCGTGAAGATCCTCCGGCAGATGGCGGAGACGGGGCATATCGATGCAGACCTCTTCTCCCTGTTCATGGAGGAGAAGATATATCTGGATTACGCCCTGCGGGAGTTGCCCCCTCGGCAGATAGACCGCACCGATCTCGCATTCTGACCGGAGCGCTGACGACCGGTCAGACCACACCCCGGGATCGCAGTTCGGCGATATCCCCGGCGTTGTAGCCCAGCTCCGCCAGGACCTCGCCGGTATGCTGTCCCAGGTTAGGGGGTGGGACCTGGGCTTCGGGATTATCCGTGGAAAATCGTATCGGGAAGGCCTGCTGGGGGATTTGTCCGTCCGTGGGGTGCGAAAGCTGATACCACAGCCCGCGCTCCCGGATCTGCGGGTCCCCCAACACCTCCGGGAGGGAGTTGACCGGGGAAAAACAGACCTCGCGGCAGGCGAGGATCTCCATCCATTCCCTGCGATCCTTCTGCCGGAAGGCCTCCCGGAGTTCGGCGATCAGTCCGGCCTGACGGGCGGGGGGGGCATGCAGCTCCCCGATCAGATCCTCCCGCTCCAGGCATTTGCAGAGCTCCTGCCAGAATTTCTCCTCCAGACAGCCGATGGCGATGAATTTTCCGTCCCGGGTTTCATAAACGTTGTAACAGGCATAGCCGCCGCCCAGGCGCGTTTCCCCCCGCCCCGGCGTTTCTCCCCGGGCGAGATACTCGGACATCAATAGGGCCAGAAAAGGGCTGAGGCCGTCAAGGAGCGCGACATCCAGGTATTGTCCCTTTCCTGTCCGTTCCCGGCGGAGGAGGGCGGCCAGGATGCCCAGGGCGGCATTGAGCCCGCCGCCTCCTGCCCCGGCGATCATCACCGCGGGGACGATGGGCGGTCTCCCCTTCTCGCCCAAGAGGTCGAGGATGCCTGATATGGCCAGAATATTGATATCGTGGGCGGGGCGATGGCGATAGGGGCCCGTCTGCCCGAAGCCGGTCAGGGAGCAATAGATCAGGCGGGGATTGAAACGCCCCATGTCTTCGTAGCCCAGCCCGAGGCTTTCCATGGTTCCCGGGCGGGTGTTTTCGACGATGACGTCGGACGCGGCGGCCAAGCGGCGGAAGATCTCCCGGCCTTCCTCAACCTTGATATTCAGTGTTACACTCTTTTTGTTGCGGTTGAGGATGTGGAAATAACTGCCGTTGCCGCCGAGGAGCGGCGGAGTGCTGCGAAAGCCGTCGCCGCTGCCGGGGTTTTCTATTTTGATCACCTCGGCGCCCAAATCGGCCAAGATCTGGGTGCATAGACCTCCCGGCAGCACCGGCGCCAAATCGAGAATCTTCATTTCTGCCATAGGCAGCATATCTTTACCTCTGTGAGGCCCGGGTCTGCTGAATGATCCAGGCGCGGGCCTCTTCACGGTCGGCGGCGGCGAAAGAGCCCCGCCGGCTTTCGTTTCCTTTGACGATGAGGATGTCGGCCGCCTCGCCCTTCACGGCGTCGCTGTAGAGGACACAAAGCCGGGCCGCCGTCGCGGTCTCCGCCTCTGTCCCGCCGCCGGGAATGAGCACCAGGGGCCCCGGAACCGATGCCATCCGCAAAACGGTGTCGCCGGCACGGATCAATGTCTGCAAGGCCGAATTGTCCTTTTCGTTTCTCCCGACGATGACCCGGGCGGTGGGGCTGATCCGGAAATGTCGTCCGTATTTGAGAAGTTCGAGGTCGCGGCGGTCATGCTCCGGATGGTGGGAGAAGAGATCCCGGAGGCGGACGGAAAACATCGGATCGGTAAGCAGACACCCTCCCGCCGGCGGGGGGAAGCGATGGAGCCCGAATTTTTCCGCCAGCTCCATTTGGCGTCGTCGACTTCGTCCCTGGATATCCAGCAGCAGGGCCCGGTCGACTTTGCCTTCCCGCTCCGGAACGCTTTCCGGAAGCAGGCGGGCACTCAGGGGGCGCACGATCAACTCCCCGTATCCGGAATTCTTTGCCACCATGTGCAGGGATTGTCTGGTCTGGGACATGGGGCGCTGCCCCAGCACCTCGCCGGTAAAGAGGAAATCAGCACCGTATTCCTCCATCATCCTCCCGGCGACGTGTAACATGAGGGTGTGGCAGTCGATACACGGATTCATGTTCTTCCCGTAGCCGTAGCGGGGGGCCTTGAGCATCTCCAGATGCTCATCGGTGATATCGATGACGCGGAGCGGCATCCGGAGGTGCTGGGCAGACGCCTGCGCTTTGCGGGCATTGAAGAAGGGGGTTTCGAAGGTTATCCCCTGGACGGAAATTCCCTGCTCCTGAACGACCTTCACGGCGAGCATACTGTCTAGCCCGCCGGAAAATAGTGAAATAGCTTTTACAATCAATAGCTTACAACCATCACGCCCACGGCCTGGGCAAGGTATCCGGTGAGGTGTTCCCCCGGGTCGAAATCGGTGAGATAGATAACCGCCCCCTTGTCTGTGGTTATTTTCAGGCCGGAAAGGCTTATGTGCGCCGCCGCCAAGTCCCCCGTCGTGGCCAAGGGCAGGTGGAAAGGACCGGAAACATAGGTAAGGCCCATGGCCCGGCAGAACCTGGCCAGAAAAGATGTCCGCGTTTCTCCGGTTTGGGGATGAAGGACCTCCGTTTGGCCGCTTTGGAGAATGCCGATGAACTGATTGGGCAGCCGTCGTTCCATGACGATAAGCCTTTTGTCTCCTCTGGCGATCAGGAGATCGGTCTTCACGGTGAGATCGAAACCGTCTCTGCGGGTGTCGAAGATCTTGAGGCTGGCTTCTCTGGTAGTCGGCACTTCCAAAATCCGGCAAAGATCGACGATCATCTCCGTATGGGAACGGGAGGAAAGCCGCGCCGCCGATCGGGGCGTCATGTTTTCGTCCGGTCGGGGGGCGAGGATCTTATCTGCGGCAATTTCCACAATCTCCCACCCTTTGCCGGAGGCATGGCTTTTGACGAGACCCGGCAGGGGGGGAGACTCTTCCGTCCGCAGCCACAAGGCGATATTTTTCCCCTTTTGAGCTGATACGGCGCCGTCCTTGGGGACGATAGTCCAGGCAGGGGGGATTTGCAGCAGCGGCTGGTCGCCGATATTCAACGGCGTCTCCCGCTTGGTCATTTCATGGGTTCCCGAGGCCCCTATGAGCTGTGCCAGGATCTCCGGGGCGCTAAGCCGGGGATCGATGCGGATTATCAATACGTTCTTCCAGGCGCGTCGCACCAGTTGAACGACATTTTCCGGCAATTGTCCGCGAAAATCCGTGAAGACCATCCCCCGGTCCGCAAATTCCACCAAGGGAATTTTTCGGCAATCGACGGTCAATTGCCCCATGCCGCTCAGGGGGAGATAGTATTTCCCCTGATCAACCACCGATGCCCCGATCCGGTGGAGCAGTTGTCTGATGAGCAACCATTTGTCGGGGGAGGGGAAGGCCTCCGCGGCGGAAAGGAAGGCGGGGGCCTGGGTGGAGGCGACAGAAATCGCCGTTGACCCGGCGGCGGGAACGGCGCCGTCCGTCTTCCTGACAGGTAGGACGAGCCGCTGGCCCGGATATATGCGGTTTAGGTCCTTGATTTCAGGGTTATATTTGCGGATGATCCCCAGGCGTTTTTTCGACTCTCCGGTAACCCGTTGTACGATATCCAGAAGCCATTCCCCTTTCTTGACGGTATAGACGATCGTTCCGGGACGGCTCAGGGCGGATTTCCGGAAGGAGAGATAAACCGTATCCTCTTTTGCCGCTGCCGGAAGGCCGACAAGCAGGAGACACAGGACAACGATTACAGGAAGCGGTTTGCAATTATTCATGGATAGGCTGTTTCAGGATTCTTTAGGCGCCATCGTTACTCGATTTTGCCCGAAATGTCAAACGACATCGTCCTTACCTCAATGAGATGACGATATTTCGTCAAATCCGTCCGGCCACGCGACGAGGTCAAAAAAATGCCATGACCGTTTCCGGCCATGGCATCTCTCAAAGGATTTTGGACAGCGGACTGCCCGTTGTTATTACAGACCGCTCTTGAAGTCGTCTCTCATGAGCTCGCGGGCGATGATCATGCGGCGGATTTCCGAGGTACCGGCGCCGATTTCCCACAGTTTCTGATCCAGGAAGTGACGGGAAATGGCGTATTCCGTCGTGTAACCGTAACCGCCGTGGATCTGAATGGCATCCAGACCGGTCTTGGTGCCTACTTCGCCGTTGAACAGCAACGAGGCGGCGGCCATACGATCCAGGTCCGTGCCCTTGCCGCCCGACTTGTTGGTCAGGCTGTCGCAGTAGGCGGCGGCGCTGTAGGCCAAGAACTTGCCGGCCTTGTAGTTGCAGTACATGTTCGCCAGTTTTTCCTGAATGGACTGGAAGGAGGCGATGGGCTTGCCGAACTGCACTCTCTCCTTTGCATACTTCAGGGAGAGCTCGAGGCAGGTTCTCTGGCCGCCGAGGGTACAGCCGGACAGGGTGATTCTTTCCGTGCAGAGGCCGCTGGTGAGAACGGCGACGCCCTTGTTAAGGCCGCCGATGAGGTTCTCTTCGGGAAGTTCCATGTCTTCGAAGGTGACCAGGGCCGTGGGGGAGGTTCTCATACCCCACTTCTTGATCTTCTCGAACTTCACCTGGCCCTTTTTCTTGGGCTCCGCGGTCTCGAAGAAGAAGGTGGAGATACCCTTGGGACCGGCGGCGGGATCCGTCTTGGCGTAGAACACCATAAAGTCGGCCACGGGACCGTTGGTGATGAAAATCTTGCTGCCGTTGATGATGTAGCGGTCGCCCTTCTTTTCCGCCTTGGTGGCCATGCCCATGGCGTCGGAACCGGCATTGGGCTCGGTGATGCCGAGGCAGCCGATCCATTCGCCGGAGCAGGACTTGGGCAGGACGTGCATTTTCTGCGCTTCCGTTGCGTTTCTGCGGAAGTTGTCGAAGCACAGGGTCTGGCTTGCGCCGACGGTCATCGACAGGGCGTTGCTGACCCGGGCGATGGTTTCATAGGCCAGCAGGGTCTCTACGTAACCCAGGGCGGCGCCGCCGTATTTTTCCTCAAAGACGATACCGTTGATGCCGAGCTCGCCGGTCTGCTTGAACAGATCTTTAGGCATCTCGTCGATCTCGTAGGCATGTTCCATCTGCGGTTCCAGCCAAGTCGTTGCCCACTTGTAAACTGAATCCTCGAGCATCCTTTGCTCTTCCGTAAAGTTGAAATCTAACGCCATAACACTACCTCCCTTTTGAAAATAATTTGTATTACCTGACGCGAGCCTTCCGCAACCGCACGCAGCCCGCAGGGGCTCTCACGGACGCAATGATTCCGACCCGCATATTGGTTACGAATCGCGTGTCATTTCCGGAATAATCAAGAAGCGATATTCTGAAGATAATTAGCTGAAACGCGAAGGGTATATATATGAATGCGCGCCCGGTGTCAAGGTGTTTTCTGAGAAAATTCGAGGTTGCAACGAACCGGCGACTTGATATAAGACGGGGGCGGAAAAGCATGTCCGCCGAAATGGCCGAAGGAGGAAAAGATGGGAACGGGGGGGCAGGAGGCGCTGCTGAGGGAAATGCAGGTCAGGATGAACAACAAACTGCGGGAGCAGGAGATAAACGTCATTACTCACTGGCGGGAACAATTGACCAAAATTCTCATGCTCAAACCGGAAGGGGTAGGGGCGCTGCAGAATCAGGTGAAGAAGGTGGCGGACATGATGGACAACCGGATTGCCGTCCTGAAGAGATCCCCCCGGGATTGACGACCCGGCGTAAAAAAGCGTTAATGTCTTGGACGAAGAAGAACAGCTTATGAAAGAGATAGCGGATTTTCTTTTTGAAGTGGGAATGTTGCAAAAGACCCCCCGTTCGGGGTATCAGTTTCTCGGCTCGGGCTGTGAGTCGGTGGCGGAGCATATCCTCCGCACGATCTATATCGGTTATTCCCTCTGTAAGATGGACGGCCGGGCCGACGAGCAGCGGGTGATCAAACTCTGTCTCTTCCATGATCTCCCCGAGGCGCGCACCGGCGATATGAACTATGTCAACAAGAAATACGTAAAGGTGGACGAGGCCAAGGCGGTGGCCGAACTTACCGAGGCGTTGCCCTTCGGCGATGACATCGCGGCGGTGATCGACGAGTTCAACCGCAAGGAAAGCAGGGAGGCGCGCCTTGCCCATGACGCCGATCAGTTGGCCCTGATCGTCCAGTTGAAGGAGTACGGGGATCTGGGCAACAAGTACAGCCAGGAGTGGATTTCCTTCGCCGTCAAGCGCCTCTGCACGGAGAGCGGCCGGCGGCTTGCGGAGAGCATTTTGAAGACGGATTTTTCGTCCTGGTGGTTCAAGGACAAAGGGGACTGGTGGGTGAACGGTTCGCACCGCGGAGAGGCGTCATGAACATTTCAGTCCAACGGTGCGGAAAGACGGGTTGGCGGGCCCTGTTGGTCCTGGGGATGGCGGCGTTAATCCTTGCCGGTCTAACGGCCTGTGCCGGTTCGCAGAAGCGGAAGGCCGAGGCGGAGAACCACCTGAATCTCGGGACAGCCTATGTGGAAAGCGGGGATTACACCGCCGCCCTGAAGGAACTGCTGGCGGCGGAGAACAGGGATCCGGACAACCCCCGGATCCACTATTATCTGAGCATCGCCTATTTCGGGAAAGGCTATACGGACAAGGCGGCGGCGGAAGGCGAAAGGGCGGTGCAACTAAAGAGCGATTATTCCTTGGCCTATAACTTTCTGGGAACGGTTTATTATTCCCAGGGACGTTACGAAAAGGCGATCGAAGCCTTCAAAATGGCCCTGGCAGACATTCTATATGAAACACCGAGCCTGGCCCTTTACAATATGGGCAAGGCGTTCTATCGCCTCGGAGATTACCATCAAGCCCTGGCGAGATATGGGGAGGCCCGGGCCAAGGACGCCCGTCGGGACCTGCTGCCCCTCATCGAACTGGAAACGGGCCGGGTGAAATTGTCTTTAGGTGACGCCAACGGCGCCGTCGACCATTTGCGGAAAGCGACGGAACTGGCGCCGGTGCTGGTGGAGGCCCATTACCTCCTGGGGGAAGCCTATCTGAAGCAGAAGAATTCCGCGGCGGCAAGAAAAGCCTATCAAGAGGTCGTAAGGCTGGCCCCGAATTCGGATTTTGGGCAGAAGGCCGCCCAAGCTCTGAAGTTCATGGATATCTGACCGGTTGCCACCGTTGTTCCAAGGGGCTGCGGAAATCGTTCCGGACAACGTTCCCGGGGAATAAACGGCACTGATAGAAAAATATTTGAGGAGTTGTGCATGGCCTCCAAGAAACAATTGCGTACCGCCACCGTCAAGACGAAGAAACAGAAGAAACAGATGAAGAAGTCCATTCTTGTCTTGGTCATCACGGTTCTGGTGGGTTTCCTTGTTTTTTTCTTTCTGACCCTTTTCGATTATGTCTATCCCCCGGTGGGCGGTCAGGGGGCCGGCGCCCGCAAGAAGGAGAAAATGGAGGTGGTAGTTTATTTTTCCGACGCCAACGAGCGTTTTCTGACGCCGGAGAAGCGATATGTGCCGAAGGAGGACGAACCGGAGGGCTTGGCGAGGGAACTGGTGAAAACCCTGCTGGACGGATCGCGGTCCGGCCTGGTGAACACCTTTCCGGATAAGGTGGAGGTGCTCGGCGTCAAGATCGACGACGGTACGGCCAAGGTGAGTTTCAACCGGAATCTGCCGAAGAATCATCCCGGCGGCAGCGCCAGCGAAATGGCGACCATCTATTCCCTCACCAATACCTTGACGGAAAACATCCCGGCCGTCAAAAGGGTGAAGATCCTCATCGCCGGCAAGGAAATCGAATCCCTGAAAGGACACATCGATACCCGCCAGGCCTTTGTCCCTAACCGGGAGTTGATTGTCCAGACCAGGAAGGAGCAGTAGCAGCTTGCCTTATGCCGCCTAAGTCCAAACTGTCCAAAATAAGGAATATCGGCATCGTCGCCCATATCGATGCCGGCAAGACCACGGTTACGGAAAGGATTCTGTACTACACCGGACGTTCCTACAAAATGGGCGAGGTCCACGACGGCGAGGCGGTCATGGACTGGATGCCCCAGGAACAGGAACGGGGGATCACGATCTCTTCCGCGGTTACGGCCTGTAACTGGCAGGATTATGAGATCCATATCATCGACACCCCGGGGCATGTGGATTTCACCATCGAGGTGGAAAGATGTCTCCGGGTTCTCGACGGCGCCGTGGTGGTCTTCTGCGCCGTCGGAGGGGTGGAACCCCAGTCGGAGACGGTATGGCATCAGGCGGACAAGTACGGGGTTCCCAAGATCGCCTTCATCAACAAGATGGACCGCGTAGGGGCGGACTATTTCGGTACCGTGGAGATGATGTCCCGACGTTTCAATTCCCGGCCTCTGCCCATCCAGATTCCCTGGGGGGAGGCGGAGGAGTTTCAGGGGGTGATCGATCTGATCCGCCGGCGGGTCATCACCTGGGACAACGCTTCCCTGGGCGCCCGGTATTTCTTGGAAGAAATTCCGGCGGATTTTGTCGCCCCGGCACAGCAGCATCGGGAGCGAATGATCGAGACCCTGGCCGACGTGGACGACCTGCTTGCCGACAAGTATCTGGAGGGCCTGGACATTACGGAAGAGGACATACTTAAGGCCATCCGCCGGGCGACCCTTTCCCTGCGCGTTGTGCCGGTGCTGTGCGGTTCCGCCCTGAGGAACAAGGGCATCCAGCCGGTGCTGGACGCCGTACCGGCCTTTTTGCCCTCCCCCGAGGATGTGCCGCCGGTGCGGGGCATCAATCCCCTCTCGAAAAGCGAGGAATCCCGGGCCAGCGATTCCCAGGGACCCCTGGCCGCCCTGATCTTCAAGATCATGCAGGACGAGGGGAGGAAACTGTCCTATCTGCGCATCTATTCCGGTCAGATCAAGGCCGGCGACGATCTTTACAACGCCTCGAAGGGGAAGAGGGAAAAGGTGTCCCGCCTGCTGAAGATGCACGCCAACAAGCGGGAAAGGCTGGAAAATGCCCAGGCGGGGGATATCGTGGCCGTCATGGGCTTGAAGGAGGCAAAGACCGGGGATACGATCTGCGACGAGGCTCACCCCATCCTCCTGGAGCCCATGGATTTTTACGAACCGGTGATCAGTCAGGCCATAGAAGCTAAGACCCCCGCTGATCAGGAGCGGGTATCTTCGGCACTGGTAAAACTTATGGAGGAAGACCCCACCCTGCGCCTCAAATATGACGACGAGACGGCGCAGACCGTGATTTCGGGAATGGGAGAGCTACATCTGGAGATCCTTATCGACCGCCTACAGCGGGAGTTCAACGCCCGGGTCAATGTGGGCAAACCAAGGGTGGTATATAGGGAGACCATCCAATCCCCCGTGGAGGTGGAAGGGAAATTTGAGCGGGAAATCGGCGATCGCCGGCATTACGGTCATGTGGTGCTCCGGCTTCAGCCACGAGACCGGGGTATGGGCAACAGCTATGTGAACAACGTCTCACCGGAGCTCATTCCCGAGGAGTTTCACCCTGCCATCGAGGAGGGAATTCGTGAGGCCATGACCAGTGGCGCCATTGCGGGATATCCCGTGGTGGATATGGCGATCGAAGTCACGGGAGGATCTTGCCGGGATGGCGAATCCTCGCCCCTGGGTTACAAGATCGCCGCTTCCACGGCCTTCCGGGAAGGTTGCGAAGCCGGGGGACCGTTGCTTTTGGAGCCGATCATGATGGTGGATATCCTTACCCCCAGTGAATTTATGGGGGAGGTCATCGGCGATATCAATGCCCGGCGGGGGGAAATCCAGTCCATAAATCCCAAGGGGGCGGTGAGCGAGATCAGGGCAAAGGTTCCCCTCAAGGCCTTGTTCGGGTATTCGACGGATCTCCGTTCGGCGACCCAGGGCCGGGCCACCTTTTCCATGCATTTTTTCCTTTACGACCAGGCCTGACCATGGGATGGCTAACCGGCACATTCCGGCAAATATCCAGGAATATCTATAGCCTTTACCGCAAACCCGCCGCGCAGGTGGCGACGATCACCCTGGCCATCGTCATCGTGACGGCCACTGCGGTCC
>Ga0302248_1001765_pt1 | contig 14797 bp, 11 predicted proteins | sample AAG_UR_Leu_MG_FD_193528 | JGI IMG/M metagenome (GOLD analysis project Ga0302248, IMG submission 193528) | Enriched activated sludge microbial communities from anaerobic digester in WTTP, New Holstein, Wisconsin, United States - AAG_UR_Leu | ecosystem: Engineered > Bioreactor > Anaerobic >... | reverse complement strand
CGGGCTGCCTCCAGAAGATCCCGGGGGCCCGCCGTAGGGTGTCCGGGTTGCCCGGAGGCGGTCAGGATTCCCGTCAGGCGGGCGGTCAGGGCCGCCATGGAGATGACGTCCAGGCGGTTATGATAAAAGACCGCCGCCATCAGCCGTCCGTCCCGGTGCCGCAGCCAGTCGAAATAGCGTTGGGGGATCTCATGTCCCGGGATATCCCCTTCCCGCTCCAGGCCCAGGATCTCCCCTTCGAGGGTTGCGAGCCGCACGTTATCGAGGCGGTGTCCCAGGAGGCGCCGGGCGGGATGGAGGAGATCGAGGTGGGGAAGAGGGGTCAGAGGGTCGGTCAGACGGTTCAAAACGAAACGCCCCGCCAGAAGATTGACGTCGAAGGCCTTGCCGTTGAAGGTGACGAGGAACTGCCGTTCCGCCATCAGCTCCCGGAGAAAAGACAGGGCCGCCCTTTCCTCGGAATGGTCTCTCATGAAGAGCTGCTTGACGGTGAATCCGGAACCTTCGAACCAGCCCAGGCCGATGAGAAAGGCCAGGGTCCCGGCGCCGCCCGCCAGCCCCGTGGTTTCCGTGTCCAGGAATACCCCTTTGGTGAAGTCGAGATCGACCATGGCGCGGTTATTGGCCAGGAGGGCGACCCCTGTCATGTCCAGGGGTGAGAGCTCCCCGAGACAGCAGGCGCCGTGACGATGGGCGCCTCCCCAGCGGCTGTCGGCGCAGAAGAATCGGCCCGCGGTCACGGTAATCTCCTCTCCGGCCACCACCTCCGTGAGGGGCAGCCCCGGGCCGACGGGCGAGGAAAAAATTTTCTTCTGCCCGTCCAGGGGACGCCGGGAAAGAACGGCGTCGATGCGCCGGCGCAGCGCGCCGATTTCCCCGGCACGGTTATTTTCCCTCGCCAACCCCTCGCCGGTCAGCCGTTGCAGTCGCTTGATGAGGCTCATAGAATCAAGGCCATACTTTTTTACGCCTTCAGTGTTCAAGGGTCGGGATCGGGCCGCTGCTCGCCCATCATTTGCGCCGCGACCGGGGGGAACGGGGGCGGAAGAGCACGTAGGTGGCCCCGGTGCCGCCGTCGCAGGAACGGGCACTGGCGTAGGCAAAGATCCGCTTGCGCCAGGCGCCGGTGGTCAGCCACTCGACGACCTTTTTCTTCAGCACCGGTTCGGCAGGTGACGACAAGCCCCGGCCGTGAATGATCAAGACCCCCGTCTTTCCCGATTGGACGGCCTCGTGCATGAAGGCGTCGAAGACCTCTTTGGCGGCGACGGCGGTCAGCCCGTGGAGGTCGAGATGGGCCTGAATGGAAAAATCCCCGGCGTGTAGGCGTCGGGCGTATTCCGTGTGGACATTGTAGCCCGTGCCTTCGATGTATTCCGGCGTCAGGGAAAGGATGAAGCCCTCCCCGGCCGTTACCAGCCGGGTGAGTCGTTCCATCGCCTCCCGGTCTTCGCCGGCGGTGTCGGATCCGGAAGACAACGGCGGTCGCTCCCGCCTCAGCAACTCCCGCTCTTTGTCCCTGGTCAGAGGGACTACATCCTCCATGGCGCTCAGGAAGAGCTCGCGGCCGTTATCCCCCTCTGTCGTGTCCGGTTTCTGCCCCTCTACGAAACGAGGCCTTTCCCGCCGGCAGGGGACACGATCCGGCGAGGACGCTGCCGGCAAAGGCTTCAGCAGAGCCTTGATTTCCGCAAAGGGCTGGTGGCAGAGGGGACCGGAGGTTGCCTCCTCCGGCGCCGGCTTATTTTTCGTTTTTGCCATGACCGTTTAACCTGCGCCGCTGATGGTTTCCTGCCGCGGTTACCCGTCCGTTCCTTGGCTGTCTCGCCGGTTTACGGTGATGCATGGATCGCCATCTCTGTCCTTCAGGGATCATCGGCATATAAAATCCCTTTCTTACGAAGGATTTTATGGGGAGCCGCCTCGTTATGTCAAGGGGAATCAGCTACGACTGCCGGTGTCGTCGTGGTCGGCAGTGGGGAACCAGGATGACGGGTTTGGAAGAACGCAAATCGTTGCGCCGGCTCTGTTTCGCCTGGTGGGCTCGCGTCTTGACAGGATTGGTATTACTAAGTAATATACGCACCGTGGCGGTTACGGGAGGTAAAGATATAGCATGGAAGCCTTTTTAACAGATTTGCCCCATTACCCCTTTTTGCAGTATGCCCTGCTGACCGGCGTGCTGGCGAGCATCGCCTGCGGAATCATCGGCAGCTACGTGGTCACCAAACGGATCACCTATATCGCCGGCAGCATTGCCCATACGGTTCTCGGCGGTCTGGGGGCGGCCCGCTATTGTCAGACGGTCCATGGCTGGGAATGGTTTCATCCCCTTTACGGCGCTGTCCTGGCGGCGCTGCTGGCGGCGGTGATCATCGGCCTGGTGAGTATGCGGGCGCGGCAGCGGGAGGATACGGTTATCGGTGCCCTGTGGGCCATGGGTATGGCGGCGGGGATCCTCTTTATCTCCCGGACCCCCGGCTATGGCGAGGACCTCATGAGCTATCTCTTCGGCAGCATCCTCATGGTCTCCCCCGGGGATCTGTGGATGATCGCCGGTTTGGATCTCCTTGTCGTGTCGGCGGGGATCCTGTTTTACAACCGATTCCTGGCCCTGTGCTTCGACGAGGAGTTCGCCCGTCTCCGGGGCGTCCGGGTGGAGTTCTACTATCTGCTGCTGCTGTGCCTGACGGCCCTCACCGTCGTGTTGCTCGTCACCGTGGTGGGTATCGTCATGGTCATCGCCCTCCTGACCCTTCCGGCGGCGGTGGCCGGTGAACTCACCCGCAGGATGTGGCAGATGATGCTGTTGGCCGCGGGGCTCGCCGTCCTTTTCACCACTACCGGCCTGGCCGTGAGCTATGGTCCCGATCTTCCCGCCGGGGCCATGACCATCGTCATCGCCGGTTTGACCTACATGGTCACCGTGGCCGGCTTGCGGACCCTACGCCGTGGCCGCTGAGGACGCACGCCGTCGCCCCCGCCGTGCTTTCCTGATGCGTTCGTCACGGGAAGAAAAAAAGATGTCAAGGGGAGGGAAACTGTGTTATTCTCCTGCCCTCAATCAATCAGGGAGGTTGGAAAATGGGTTCCACAAGCGCCGCACCGGAAGCGAAGAACATTTGGAAGGTTGTCCGGGTGATCGGGGAAAATCACGATGTGAATTCGCTTTTTCTCGAGGATGGGGATGAGAGGATGAACTCCCGCCGTGCCGGCCAATTCGCCACCCTCCGGGTTCCCATGCCGGGGGGCTGGAGCGAACCCCATCCTTTCACCATCTCCGCGGCGCCGGAGGATCGCGTGCTGCGTCTGACCATAAAGAAAGAGGGGGCCTTCACCTCCGCCATCCCCGATTTGCAGCCCGGTACGCCCGTGCAGGTCACGGGACCCCTGGGGGTCTTCTGTAAGGGCATCGACGAGCGGCCGGAAATCGTCATGCTGGCCGGGGGCGTAGGCATAACGCCTTTTTTGAGCGTCCTGCGCCATTTCCGCAACCGCCGGGCGAAAAACAACGTCCTCCTCTTCTGGTCCAACAAGACCCGCGCCGATATCTTCTGCGGGGAGGAGCTCGCGGCGATGAGCAACGAACTGTCCCTGGTCGTGGTTCATTGCCTGAGCCGGGAGGATACGGTGGAGGGATTGCTTGATGAACGCTTCCCGGCGTTGCGCTACGAACGGGGCCGCCTGAACGCCGAGATCATGAAACGCCACGGGGTAACCGACAGTGCCGCCTGTTATGTCTGCGGCCCCGGACCGATGATGGAAGCCGCCCTCAAGGAGCTGGAGCTCCTGGGCGTCGCTCCACAAACGGTGGCGCAGGAACGGTTTGTCTGGAAGAAATGAACTTTTCCTGAGGGATACGATCATGCGCGTGGAACAGAACTTGTGGACAGTGTCGGAAGGATGGGACCCGATGCCGGGAGGGTTGGGCGACGCGGCGCAACTGGTGCTGGTCTTTGGCGCTACAGAGCCGTTGAAACGTGATGCAGGCATGGAGGCCCTGCGTACGGCTTATCCGGGGGCGCAGATTGTCGGATGTTCCACCGCGGGCGAGATCTTCGGCACCCGTGTTTTTGATGACACCCTCGTGGCGACGGCCATTCATTTCGAGCACACCCGTGTGGCCTGCGCCTGTGAGTCCGTGAGCGGCCTCTGCGACTATTTCTCCATCGGAGAACGGCTGGGTCAGGCCCTGCTCCGGGATGATCTCGTGCACGTTTTCGTTCTCTCGGACGGGTTGAAGATCAACGGCAGCGATCTGGTCCGGGGATTGTCTTCCCGTTTGCCGGAGTATGTTTCGGTTACGGGCGGACTGGCGGGCGACGGCTCGCGCTTCGGCGAAACCTATGTTATCCGGGAGGGGAAGCCGGAAAGGAATATCGTAACGACGGTCGGGTTCTACGGTTCCCGTTTGAGAATCGGTTACGGTTCCGTCGGAGGTTGGGATCCCTTCGGTCCGGAACGGCTGGTGACCCGTTCCCAAGGCAACGTCCTCTATGAGTTGGACGGAAAATCGATTTTGGGGCTCTACAAAACCTATCTGGGCGAGCTGGCCGAGGGGTTGCCTGCCACCGGACTGCTGTTTCCCTTGAGTGTCCGTGTGGGCAAGGACGACCGCCCCGTGGTGCGCACCCTTTTGTCTGTAAATGAGGCCGAGCAGAGTATGACCTTTGCGGGGGACATCCCCGAAGGGGCTTATGCCAGGCTCATGAAGGCCAATTTCGACCGTCTGATCGACGGCGCCGTCGAGGCGGCCAGGCTCGGTAATATCAATCGCGATGAAGCACCCCCGGATCTGGCGGTACTGATCAGTTGCGTCGGCCGCAAGCTGATCCTCAAACAACGTGTCGAAGAGGAGATCGAAGGGGTGAGGGACATTCTGGGGGCCTCAACCCCGCTGGCGGGATTTTATTCCTATGGAGAGATCTGTCCCTTTACCCGCGGGGGGCGCTGTGAACTGCACAATCAGACCATGACCATCACCGCGTTTTCCGAGAGGTGATGCGATGCACAGCCTCCTCCAGCGGCAGCTTCGCAAGCATTTCAAGGACATGAACGCGATCCCCAGGGAGTGTGATGCCTTCCTGCACGCCGTCGATGAGGCCTACCACCAAAGCGACGTTGATCGTAAGATGCTCGAACGCGCTCTCGATTTGAGCTCTGAGGAACTGTTGGAAGCAAACCAGGGGCTCCGTGAAAACGAGGAATGGGTCCGTTTCCTGATCGACGCCATGCCCTACAGCGTTTGCCTGAAGGACGGCGAAGGCCGCTGGTTGGTGTCCAACACGTACAATCTCGATTTGTTTCAACTCCAGGGTGTTTCCTTTCTCGGCAAGACCGACGCGGAGCTTGCGGAATTTTCCCCCTTCTACCGAGAGGCGCTTCTGACCTGCCGGGAATCGGACGAAAAGACCTGGCAGTCGGGAACGATGACCCGCACGGAAGAAATCATCCCCCGGCCTAATGGGGAAACCCTGATCTTTGACGTAATCAAGGTGCCGAATTTCCATCCGGACGGAAGCCGGAGGGGACTGGTAGTGATTGCCCGGGACATCACCGAACAGAGACGTCTTGAAAGGGAACTCCTCCAGGCCCGGAAGATGGAGGCGATCGGCACCCTGGCGGGGGGTATCGCCCACGATTTCAACAATCTCCTCATGGGCATCCAGGGATACGTCTCCCTGATGCTTTGGCGTATGGACAAGGATCATCCGGATTACGAAAAGTTGCGGAAAATCGAGGAGCAGGTAATGAGCGGCGCCGGTCTGACCCGGCAACTCCTCGGTTTTGCGCGGCGGGGAAAATATGAGACGAAACCGGCCAATCTCAACGAAATCATAGAGCGGACCGTAAACATGTTCGGTCGGACCCGGAAGGAGATCGTGATCCACACCCAGTACACGCCCGATCTCTGGATAGTGGAGGTCGATCGGGGGCAGATCGAACAGGTGATCCTGAACCTGCTCGTGAATGCCTGGCAGGCGATGCCGGACGGAGGTCACCTTTTCCTGTCAACGGGAAACGTTGTCCTTTCCGAAGAGCTTACCCGGCTGCAGGAGTGCGCGCCGGGGAGATACGTTTACCTTTCCGTGACCGACACCGGTGTCGGAATGGATGCCCAGACAATGGAACGGATATTCGATCCTTTTTTTACCACCAAGGAAATGAGACACGGCACGGGGCTGGGTCTGCCCTCCGCCTATGGGATCATCAAAACCCATGGCGGAATGATCACCGTCGAAAGCGAGAAGGGTCAGGGGAGCACATTTCACATCTACCTTCCTGCGTCGGACAAACCCTTTGATGCTCATCCCAAACGGAAGGAATCGACCAAAAAAGGGGAGGGAACAATACTGCTGGTGGATGACGAACCGCTAATCATCGAGGTCGGCGTCGGTCTCCTCAACCTCCTCGGCTACAAGGTGATCGCGGCGGCCGATGCCGAGGAGGCCATTACTCTGTATAAGCGGCACAGCGACGAGATCGATCTGGTGCTTCTGGACATGATCATGCCGGACAAAGGCGGCGGGGAGGTCTTCGATGCCCTGAAAGAGATCCGCCCGGAGGTCAAGGTCATCCTGACCAGCGGCTATGCCCTGGACGGTCCCGCGCGCGAGATCATGGGACGCGGTTGCCGGGCCTTCATTCAAAAACCTTTTACCGTCCAGGACCTGTCACAGAAGATCCATGAGGTTCTGAACCCCGCCTGATATTGAGGAACCCGGAAGTATATGCGGAAGCGGATCCGGTTCGCTGTTTCGGGGGAGAAGCAAGCGAAGACGGAACCGGGAAAACGAGGTCGTCTGCATATGGGGGTACGTCTTCTCTTCTGTCCGGCGTCGGGGATTCTATTTCCGACTATTCAGGATCTCCTTGACTTTCTGGGAGAGGGTATCCATCCGGAACGGTTTTTGGAGAAAGGCCCGGGCCCCCTTATTCAAGACCTCCTTGGCCATACCGTTTAGGCTGTAGCCGCTGGAGAGGATGATGGATGCCTTCGGATTCAGGGCGAGGATTCTTTCGATGGCCTCGCCGCCGCTCATGCCGGGCATGATCATGTCCATGATGACCAGATCGATTTCGTCCCGATGACGCCCGTAAAGCTCCAGCGCCTCCGCACCGGAGCGGGCCGTCAAAACCCGGTAGCCCAACTGCTCGAGCATCTCCGCCGTCACCGTGGCGATGATCTCTTCGTCGTCCACGACGAGGATCGTTCCCCGGCCCTTAGCCACCTCCTCGGAAGGCGCGGCGATTCCCACGGGAGGCAGTCCCGAGGCGGGCAGGTAGATATTGAAGGTCGACCCATGGCCCACTTCCGAGTAAACGGTAATGATGCCGCCATGACCCCTCACGATCCCGTATGCCGAGGAGAGTCCCAGCCCGGTTCCTCTTCCCATCTCCTTGGTAGTGAAGAAGGGTTCGAAGATCCGCCGCCGGGTCTGCTCGTCCATACCCACCCCGGTGTCCGTAATGGAGATCTGCACGTAGTCCCCTGCCTTTATATCGTATGGTTCCCCATAGGCCTCGTCGAGTCGGACATTGGAGGTCTGGAGATAGAGATCGCCGCCGCCGGGCATGGCCTGCCAGGCGTTGACGAGGAGATTGAGGAGCACCTGTTCCATCTGGCCCTGATCCACCTCCGCGCTGTGCAACTTCGGATCGTATTTTTCGAAGATCCGTATCTCCTTCTTCGTCCGTCCGAACACCCCCACGGTTTTCCTCACCAGGGCGTTGATGTCCGTGGCCTTGATCTCGTAGCGTCCCCCCCTGGCGAATCCCAGCAGTTGCTTGGTCAACTCCGCCCCGCTCTGGACCTGTTGTTCCACGGCCCGGAGCCTTTCGTAGTGGGGGTGACCCGGTTCGAGGTCGAGGAGCATGAGGGAGACGTAACCCTGGATCCCCATGAGGAGGTTGTTGAAGTCGTGGGCGATGCCGCCCGCCAGAGTGCCGACGGCCTCCATCTTCTGGGCCTGGAGGAGCATGGATTCGAGGTTCTTGCGCTTCTTTTCGGTCTCCTTCTGGTCCGTGATGTCCATGGTGTTGCCCAGTACGGCGGCGCGCCCTAAATACGAAACGGGCGTCACCTTCTCGATGAGCCACCTTGTTTCCCCCTGTTTCGTCACGATCCGGTACTCGTAGGGGGTACTCAGTTCACCTTTGAGCATCTTCCGGGCGTTCTCCCGGACCGCTTGCCGGTCTTCGGGGTGGACGTACTCGATGATCCGCGTTCCCATCATCTCCCGGGCATCGTATCCCGAGTAGGCAGGGATATGGGGGTTGATGAACTGAATCCGCCCTCCCTGGATGATGTAGATCCCCGTCTGGGTGGCGTCGGCTATGGTCCGGTACTGTTCCTCCCGTTCCTTCCGCTCCATGACGTCCCGAACCACCCCCCGAAAACCCCGCCGGTGCCCCGCCGCGTCCCTGATGAGGGAGGCGGAGAACTCGATTGCCCGGACCTGTCCGTTCTTCGTCAAGATTCCACATTCAAACCGTTTTACGGGCTTCCCGGTGCGGAACATCTCGTTGTAGGCCTCGTAAACCGTCTCCGCCGTTGTCGTCGAGGCGGCGAAGCGACGGTAGTTGGCCCCGAGGATCTCCTCGCAGCTGTAACCTAAGATCCGGCAGAAGGAATCGTTGACGAAGGTGAAGTTGCCCTGGAGGTCTACCTCGTGATACCCCTCCTCCATCTCTTCGAGGATCGTACGGTAGCGCTCTTCGCTCTCCCGCAGGGCCGCATCCATCTTCACGGTTTCCGTGACATCCCAGAATTGGGAAAGGATGACGGCTGCGGTACCTTCGAAACCGACGATTTCGGTGGAGCAGCGGGTCTCCCTTATCCTCCCGTCTTTGGTCCGCAGGTGGACCGTTTCGTCCCGGAAGGAACCCCTTTCGAGGTACTTCGCCATGAGGGCCTGCCGCTCTTCCATGTCGGCCCAGATATTCAATTCCGAGGCTGTTTTCCCGAGAAGTTCCTCCCGGCGGTACCCCACCATATCGCACCACCGGTCGTTCACGTCGAGGTAGCGGCCTTCGACCACGGTGCTGATGATGGCCGGAGCGGGACTGGCCCGAAAGGCTTTCTGGAACCGTTCCTCCATCTCCCTGAGGGAAGCCTCCAGGGAGCGGTGTTCCGTTATGTCCCTGATGACGCCGCAAACCGTCTCTTTGCCGGCAAAGGTCAGGAAGGATACGGACGCCTCGACAAGGAGGCGGACTCCCTCCCCTGTCAAGGCGGTGAAGGTAAAGGCATCCGCCGACTTCCCGACACCGTCCGGGGCTTGATGGCGAACCGTCACAAGGTCCCTGCTCTCCGGCGCCACCAACTCCATGAAATCGAAATCCGGAGCCCGGACACGCTCTGCCCCTATGCGGAAAAGTTCCAGAAACCGCCTGTTGACATAGGCCGTTCTCCCTCCGACGAGGAGATAAACGGCGTCTTTGGAGAGTTCGGCCAGGACGGCGAACAAGACACGATCAACGGAATCCTTTCCCCCCTGCTGGTTCATGATCTTCCTCCGACCTCAAAAGGAAACGGCGCCCACGAATGGAGATGCGATAGCTTCACCAAACCATACATACTTTTATAACCTTTTGCCAGGGGAAAAGCACCCTGTTGCTTCCCGGATAATTCCCCCGCCCAAGACCACCTCGCCGTCATAGACCACCACGGATTGCCCGGGGGTGATGGCCTCCTGCGGGGCATCGAAGCGGACGGTCATCGTTTCTTCCCCCCAGATGATGGTGCAGGGCGCGGCCCGATGAGCGTAGCGGATCTTCGCCGTCGCCCTTGCCGGCAGCTCGTCCGCCAGGATGTTGAGGGAATCGGCAACAAGTCCCGTGGCCCGTACTTCTTCCTTTTCCCCGACAACCAGCCGGTTGCCGGGAACGTCCAGGGCCAGGACATACAGCGGCACGGGATTGCTGATCCCCAGACCGCTTCGCTGTCCCACGGTATAAAAGGGGAGCCCCCGGTGGCGGCCCAAAACCTTTCCGTTCCGGGTGACGATGTCGCCGCCGGCGAGCTCCGTATGCCCGTAATGTCGAAGGAGAGAGGCCAGATCGCCTTCGGGAAGGAAGCAGATGTCCTGGCTTTCCGGCCTTTCCGCCACGGGCAGTTCTGCCGCCGCGGCTAATGCCCGTACCTCTTCCTTCAGATAGGGGGCCAAGGGAAACAGGACCCGGGGCAGTTGCTCCCGACCAAGAGCGTAGAGAAAATAGGTCTGATCCTTCCGGGTATCCCGGGGTTTCCGGAGGCGGAAACCTTCGGAGCGGTGTTCCACCCTTGCGTAGTGTCCCGTAGCCAGGAAATCACAACCCAGTTCCTGTACACGACGGAGAAGACTTCCGAACTTGAGGGAACGATTGCATTCCACGCAGGGATTGGGGGTTCGGCCCCGGAGGTATTCGGCGACGAACGGGTGAATCACCAACGCCTCGAGGTCACCGGCAAAGTCGAGGACGTAGTGGGGAATCCCCAGCTTTTGACATACCCGGCGGGCGTCTTCGTTATCCCGGGACCGGCAGCGCCCTTCGCGTTCCGCCGTTGTGGGCGGGAGGCCCAGGTCCATGGTGACGCCGTACACCTCATGCCCCTGTTCTTTCAGCAGCCAAGCGGCCACGGAGGAATCCACGCCGCCGCTCAGGGCCACGGCCACCTTTATAGCCATGATTTGTTCCGCCTTTTTGAAAAATTCGCCACCCTTTCCCTTATCAGGATGCCGGACAAAAGGCAATTTGTCCGCTTGTTACCATCATGTTTCGGGATATTCGCGTTTCCCTTGGTCAAGGGGTTATCATGCGGCCGGATTCTCTGTTGCGTTATTTCATGATAAAGAATATTGACATCCCCGACGCGGCGGTTTTATATATCGTGGGTGGACAAAGAGATATGCTCATCAAAAACACCAGGAGGCATATATGAAGAAGAAGTGGCATTTGTGGTTGCTGGCGGCGGCGCTGATCTTTGCTTTTGTGCAGACGGGCATGGCGGCGGAGGCAAAAAAAGACGCCCGGAAGGATTCAAAGACGGACGGGATCGTCATTACGGAAACCGTCCAGCTCAAGGCGAAGGTGGAGGATGTCGATGGGGTGAAACGCACCGTCACCCTGAAGGGCCCCCGGGGGAACACCGTAACCCTGAAGGCGGACGCCTCCATAAGGAATTTCGACCAGATCAAGAAGGGTGACCGGGTGGTGGCGACCTATGTGGAATCCCTCGCCGTGTTTATCGCCAAGGCAGGCGATGAGCCGGGTGCGGGGGAGGTCGAGGTCGTGAAGGCGGCCCCCCAGGGCGACAAACCGGCCATCATTGACGTGGACACGGTCCAGGAAACCCTGGCCGTTACCAATATTGATTACAAAAAAAGGAAGATCACCCTGAAATGGCCCGACGGCAAGACCAAGACGGTGAAGATTCACAAAAGCGTCAAGGGCTTCGACAAGATCAAGAAAGGTGACACCATTGTGGTGCGCCTGACGGAGGCCGTGGCCGTGGCGGTCAAGACGCCCTGATTCTTGATGCCGGCAGGCGGAGAACAAGATCATGCCCGGAGGCAGGCAGCGGAAAAGTCTTTTGCCTCCGGGCATTTTTCTTACGTGAAGGTCCCCGGCGCGCCTCCGATTGTGCTTGACAAACGGGAGGCGATATTTGACGATGCGGCTGGCGGCGAAGAACAGACGGTAGCCGGAGGGATCGGGAGACAGTTCTGGAACTCATGGATAGCCAAAATCGCAAGGAAAGGGTAGCGCTCCTTTCTGTCGCTTCCAATGCCATGCTGGTGATCGGGAAGCTGGTCGTCGGTCTGCTCATCGGCTCCGTCTCCATCATCTCCGAGGCCATCCACTCCGGGGTCGATCTCCTGGCGGCGGGAATCGCCCTATTTTCCGTGAAAACCGCCAACATTCCCGCGGACAGCAAACACCCCTTCGGCCACGGAAAGATAGAGAATATTTCCGGAACCGTCGAGGCTCTGCTGATCTTCATCGCCGCGGTCTGGATCATCGTCGAGGCGGTGAAAAAGCTTGCCCAACCGGAACCGATCGCCTATCTCGGTTGGGGCGTGGGGGTGATGCTGGTTTCCGCAGCGGTGAATTTAGGCGTTTCGAAAATGCTCTTCAAGGTGGGGCGGGAGGAAGACTCCATTGCCCTTCAAGCCGACGCCTGGCATCTCCGGACGGACGTCTATACCTCCGCGGGGGTCATGGCCGGCCTGGCCCTGATCTGGATTGCCGAAGGACTGTTTCCGGGCCGGGATTTTTACTGGCTGGATCCGGTGGTGGCGTTGGGGGTGGCCCTGTTGATTATGAAGGCCGCCTATGACCTAACGACCCAGGCGGCCAAGGACCTCCTCGATGTGCATCTGCCCCGGGTGGAGGTGGAGTGGATCCGTCAGGCCATACACGATCGGGGCTCGGTCGTTCACGGGTTCCACGATCTGCGGACCCGGAAGGCGGGACATTTCCGTTTCGTGGAGTTTCACCTGAAGGTGGAGCCCCAGATGACGGTCCTGGAATCCCACGCCATTGCCAAGGAACTTTCCCGCCGGATCAAGGAACAATTTCCCCACACGACGGTGACGATCCATATCGAGCCTTGTGACGGGGAGTGTCTGGAAAAGTGTGTGGCGGGATGCCTCCTGACGGAGGAGAAACGCCGCCGTATCAGGGAGGACAAGAAGCAATGACGGCACCCGCAAGTCGGGAGCAGGGCTCATCCCGGCGGAAATCTTGCGACACGCCGCCGGCGGAAGGCGGGAACTCAGGAGTGATGGGAAAACCTTGGCGGTTGCAGACGATCAATTGACCATATCGAGGTGGGAGGTGTCATATGGAATTAGGTGCAGCGATCAGGGGTCGGCGGAGCATCAGGAAATTCAGACCCGACGCCGTTCCCCGGGGGGTGGTGGAAGAGATCCTGGAAGAGGCGCGTTGGTCGCCGTCTTGGGGCAACACCCAACCCTGGGAGTTCTATATCCTTACCGGGAAGCCCCTGGCGGACTTCAAACGGCGGAATTATGAGAGAACCCTGAGCGGTGCCATGCCGACACCCGATGTGCCCATGCCGGAGAAATGGACAGCGGCGATGAAAGGCCGTTACGGAGAGTTGGGGCGGATCGTCCTGGAGACCCTGGGGATCCCTCGGGAAGACAAGGAGGCCCGCAACCGTTACTATCTGGGGATGACGGGCCTCTTTGACGCGCCGTGTCTGCTGGTGGCCTGTGTCCCCCGGGAGCTGCGGGTGGAGTACGCCATGCTCGACATCGGTCTGATCACCCAAACGATCTGCCTTTCGGCCTACGACCGGGGTCTGGGGACCTGCATCATGGCGGCCGCCGTCGTTTATGCCGACCTTCTTCGGGAGACGGCGGGCATTCCCCATGACCGGCGGGTGGTCGTGGGGGTGGCACTGGGCTATCCGGACGAGTCCTATCCCCTCAACAATTTTCCGCGCCCCCGGGCGGCACGGGAAGAGTTCACCCATTGGGTGGAATAGGGATCACCGGAAGAAACAAGGGGCGACGGACCAAATAGGCGACCCACGCCGCCGTGGCGGCACTTTATCGGCAAGTGAATCCGGGGAACTAACCCACAGGGCGGCGGTGTGTGGGCCTCCGGGGGTATCGCCCGTGCTTGTGATCCGGCTGTTTGCCCGCCGCCATGGGCATTGGCCGCCCTTGACTTTGCAGTGAGAATGGTTAATGTCTTGTAAAATTAAACCGAGGAGGTGGATGATGGCTCAAAAAGGTCGGGAGGGGAGGAAGGCAAAGGTCATCGAGGTTCTGAACAAGGCCCGGGCCATGGAATTGCAGGCGATTCATCAGTACATGAATCAGCATTACAACCTTGACGACATGGACTACGGGGAACTGGCGGCCAACGTCAAGCTCATCGCCATCGACGAGATGCGTCATGCGGAGATGTTCGCCGAGCGGATCAAGGAACTGGGGGGGGAGCCCACGACAGAGCCCGCCGCCAAGGTTGTCAGGGGGCAGAAGGTGGAGGAGATCTTTCCCTTCGATGCCGGTCTGGAGGATGACACGATGGATGTTTACAACCGGTTTGTCCTCGTCTGTCGGGAAAACGGCGACAGCGCCACCATGAAACTCTTCGAGACGATCATCGACGAGGAGCAGGCTCACTTCAACTACTTCGACAATGTGGGCGAACACCTGGCCAAACTGGGGGCCGCCTATCTGGCCCGCATCGCCGGCACACCTGCGGATACTGGTGCCCCCTCCAAGGGTTTTGTCACCGGCGGCGCGGGCGGCGCGGCGTGAGACGGCCTATCGGCTAAGCAAGGGGATCTTTAGCTTTAAGCCGCCATGGCGAGAAAACATAGCGGCTTAAAGCAGTTACATGGCCTACGAGGGGCGGCCTGAATCCGCCGTTTGATGCCGTTGTCCCCATTGGTTACCCGGCGATAGCACCCCACTTGTGGCGGCAGCCAAGACGGCAACGGCACCTCCGCCGTTGGGGATGCTATCGGGGAAGGGTGTCGATGGCCGCGGCGATCTCCCGGCTCAGCCTTGCCAGCGCCCGGCTCTGGGCGGCCACATAGTTTTCGTAGTCCGGCCCGGCCGTCTTTTCGGAAATCTCCGTGCGCCTGACCAAGGCGGTCTTCGTCCCGTCGTCCGTCATCACGGCCCAGTTGGCCTTCAGGAGCAACTCTCCGCCGAGGCGGCCTTCCATCCGGATGATGTCGATGGCGATCTGCCGGTCCAGCTGCAGCCGCCTCCCCCAAGGATAGGAGACCACCCGGCAGGACGGCAGGAGGTGGGAGAGGTTTTCCGCCACG
>Ga0302248_1001752_pt1 | contig 14897 bp, 11 predicted proteins | sample AAG_UR_Leu_MG_FD_193528 | JGI IMG/M metagenome (GOLD analysis project Ga0302248, IMG submission 193528) | Enriched activated sludge microbial communities from anaerobic digester in WTTP, New Holstein, Wisconsin, United States - AAG_UR_Leu | ecosystem: Engineered > Bioreactor > Anaerobic >... | reverse complement strand
TGGGCAGAAAATGCATAATCATAGCAGCTGATATCGGTTTTGAAGAAAACTGCCTGTTTGTTGTTCAACAGGTTATCAGAAACTTTGGTAAATTGGATGTACTGATAAATAATGCTGCTTTAGTTTTTCCTACAGATCGGTTTGAAAGCATAACGAGGTATAACTTGGAGAGGACCTTTGCTGTAAATCTATTTTCGTTTTTTTCATTGACCAAGGCGGCACTGCCATATATGAGACCGGGAAGTTCGATAATTAATACATCTTCAATAGCTTCTTACAGACCATATGGGATTGCGGTGGATTATGAAACCTCCAAAGGCGCGGTTGTTTCTTTTACACGGTCCTTATCTAAAAATTTGCTTCCACGGGGGATTCGTGTAAATTGTGTACTTCCATGTGAAACTTGGACACCAATCATTCCTGCAGCCTTCAGTCCGGAGGTTGTGGCTTCATGGGGTACGAACACTCCAATGGGAAGAGCAGCTCAACCATATGAAATAGCACCAGGCTTTGTGTTTTTAGCTTCAGATGATTCAAGCTACATGACAGGGCAGTCGTTGAATATATTTGCTGAATAGAAAACATCTAGAGTTGGGTAAGACACTGTATTCGAACATTGAATGCAGTGTTTTCGTTAGTAATCTCATTTCAGGGTAAGGTGTCATTTTGAGGTGAACATTGCAGAATGCAAATGTTCAAAAGTCGCCTTGTAAAGTGATTTACAAGTGAAAATCTGGTTTTATCGGTGAAACTGTAACACATGATGGTGACGGCAATACCGAGGGGTATGCGGAGCAATCCGGCAGCCCTATATCGACTTATAGGCATCTAATAAGGATGTACTAAGATGAAAGTCACAAACAATATTAAGGCTTCCATAACACGCCAGAAGACTTCGGCAGAAGTTCAAGATATAGTCAGCACCATTGGAGACAATGGATCAGGCGTCTCCTCGCCTCCACCATAATTTGTCCGAAAACTCTTGAATTTCAAGGGTTTTATTTATTTATTGTACGAAAGATGGAATTTAGTGAATTTAATAATTATCTTGGAGAAAGGGATAAGTTGTATTGCTATGTATAGTAGATTTATCTTGTTCTTGCTATTTTTGTTACTTCCTGTATAGTTAAACCTGAAGGAATTTGGTAGATTATGTTGAATATATACCTAACATAAGATTATATTTCCTATTTGGAATTATGCTATGATTAGGGGGGGATTATATGGGCAAGAAGAAAGAGAAATTGGCTCAGTTTATTCGTAGTACGAGGCACATCGATTTTAAAAATACTGAGGAGATTATTGAAAATTTCAACAGCAGTATCATTAAATATAATCGTTTTAAGGATTTATTGGCTGGCGGAGATGAAGAAGTCGCTTCAAGAAAGCTACGTGACGCTGCCAACAAATTGTATAACGCCTGTGAATGGTCCTATAAGAATTATTTAAATAACCGCTATAAGGAATTGTATATTCAAAAGCAGATCACTCAGAGTAAATATGACAGTCTATGTGCGGGTTTGAGTGCACGGAACTGTGATTTAAAATATCTCATTAGTGAGGTTCTTAGAGTTGCCAAACCTGACCCAGGAGAAGTTGGGCTTGACTTCAATGCAATCAAAGGAAATGCATTTCTTGTTAATAATGGGCCAAAACATATGGCAATGGTGCCAGATGCTGAAAAATATCTTATATCGGCAACAGAGGTCCGTAAATTCATTAAGACTTATGTGGACAAAGATTCGATTTTACTGAGCTCCAATGACTCTGTATATGGAAATGAAAATGCCTGGTATGAGTTCAAGCAGGACTGCGAGGAATTTGACGATACAAATACGTATATATTAATTATTGGACCTCTAACTGGAATTAAAAAAGAAGATGCAAAATGTTTGTTTGCTATAAAATGGGATATGGTGTTTGATTTTGATCATTCATCCGATATTGATGGCCTAGCAACACTATATAAGGAAACAACCGGTGTCAATCCTGTGATTAGAGATTTGAGCCGTGAAAATGTGAGAAAGAGTATTCATTATTCTTCGACACCCTATTGGGTAATGGCTTCTGGATATGCGGATGACCCGGTTACTATAGCGACAAGCAGGGATTGGCGGGTAAAGTATGGGAGGAATCTTGCTGACTTCCTTGATAAATTCCATGCCGAATATACAAAGCCAGCAAAGGTAGTGATTGCGTCTTTTAGTGAAGATCGCATTATTGAAAAATTGGTCCAAGATTTCAATGTGGCTTATAACAATGGGGAGGACATTGATTTTGTAGCTCTCTCTTCAGAGAGCGATTTTGCCAGGATTGATGAAGACAATTTTAAAATTTCTCTCTTAACGTTAGAATCTCTACTGGCATACCTATCCAATATACCTTTACCAATAGGTACATCAATTCAAGTAGATACTGTACTGATGCCTGGAAAAGAACTTGACAAGCCAATTGAAGCGGATTTTTATGCTAGATTGTGTGACTCTTTTAATGTTGTATACAAAGGTATTGAGAACAATGAATTGGACGATCCGAAAAAGAATAATCCTGAGGTATTTTACAAAGGGGAAACGAACATTAGCTGGTATGGTTTGAAACGGCATTTTGATATTGAAAGAAAAGAATACAAGGCTATCGAGAAGAAAATAAGAAAAGATTTGGAAGATAAAGGGAGGTTTATTCGGTCTCTACATTATGAGCCTGGAATTGGCGGAACCACAGTAATGAGAAAGTTGGCGTGGGAACTACATAATGAGTTTCCGGTCCTTATTTTGAAGGCATATATAAGTGAGCAGACGGTAAATAATGTTGTAAAACTCTATAATACGTGTAAGCTCCCAGTGCTGATACTGGCAGACAGTAACGATGTATCCGCTATCGATGCACGCAAGCTTCATAGTGAATTAAAGATCGAGAATTTTCCATTTCTTATTTACTTTATCGAGCGTAAGAATAAGCATATAAAAGCTTCATCAGATATAGAGTCAAACGCGTTACTCGTAAATCTAAGTGAAACAGAAGCGCGGGAGATGAAAAATGTTCTTGCACCCTATGTATTCGATACCTCATGTCTAGAAAATCTAGAAAAAATATGTTTGATTGATTCGGAAGAGCGTTCACCTTTTATCATGGCGATGTATGCGTTTGATCGTAATTTTAAAGGGATAAAACCTTATATAGCAAACTTCCTTAAGCATTTAACGATTGAGTCAAAAAAAATATTAGCTTATATTGCACTTGCAGATTATGCTAATGAAAATATTGATACACAGTTTTTTGTAGATCTTTTCGAAAATAAAAATGTGGAAAGTCTATTCGAGGAGAACGGTGCATTTGCTAGTTTAGTTTCTTTAGTAGAAAGAACAGCTGCTAAGAAGTATTTTCGAATGAAATACCCACTTTTTGCTAGCGAAATTCTAATACAACTTTCTGCTGGGCAGGATGGAACTAGAATAAGGTTTGCAAATCTACTTGATTATATCTTAAGCTTCATTGAGGATTCAAGAAGAAACCAGTATTCATATAATCGGGACACCGTTGAATTGCTAAGGACTCTATTCATTACCAGGATTGAGGATGTAGATGCGAAAAAGCCAGCGTTTTCGCCATTGATCTCTCAATTGCGCGAGGAATGCGCCGCATATAGTATAAACTATGATGATTCAAAAGATATAATAGCAAGGATTTTTAAGAAGCTTGTTGAAGTTTATCCTGATGAGCCGCATTTTCTAGCACATCTTGCTAGGTATTATTTCTATATTGATTGCGATTATAACCGTGGAATCGAAAAGATCAATGAGGCTATCTCTGTATCAGAATCTATGTCAGATAGGAAAGATCCTCTTCTCTATCATATGAAAGGTATGGGATATTCCTCTCGTATAACAAATAAATATATTCCTGAAATAAAAAGGCATTATCGGAATCAGGAAACTGATGAAATGGAAGAGAAGATTGAGTTCCTTAAGGCAGACGCCATGTATGCACTAGATTTGTTTGAAAACGTTCGTAGCCTTAATAACGGCATAGCTGGGTATATTTCAGATATCAATCTCTGTATCAGCATTGCGGATCTGGGGAAGGTTATTACAAATTCCTCCGATTCAGTTGACTTCCTGTCGATGAATTGTGATAGTTGGTATTTAGAGTATGTAGACCGTGCGTGCAGCTTATTTGAAGAATGTAGGAAGCATATGACAGAAAAGGATTCTTTATTGATCGCTGAAACGGAAGGCAATTTAAAGATGATGTTGGGAGAGCTTGAAAATACTATTCATATCTGGGAGCATTATCTGGATCATGTGTCTTCAAGCGAAAAGCCAAGGGTGCGGCGAATGTTGGCTAGGGCCTATCAAAAAAATAACCAAAAAAAGGCCTTAAACAGCCGAAATCAGGCAGAATTGAAAAGAATAGTAGAACTCATGCAACAGAATATATTTGATGAGCCTGATAAGGCTGAAAACATCAGGATTTGGTTCGATGCCATACGACAATTGAAGACTGATAAACCAGAAAATATACTGGATGATGCAATAGTCAAACTAAACAGTTGGGTACTATCAACAGGGTCTATTGAGGCGTATTATTATCGGTTTATACTCAAATTCATAAAAGCAATTGAAGGTAGTTCTATTGCGCAATCAGAGTTACCGAAGCTGTTAAGAGAGTTGAGAAACAAGGCGCAATATATGCAAAATCGTACAACAATTCATGAATGGCTTGGTTGTGAAGGTGAGGGCATAGAAAAACTAATCAATGCAAGAGAACACCGTATGAGTAATAAGACGGAGGAAGATCTTAAAGATAAATTATATATGCTCAATGGGAGAATCAGCGATAATTATGTAAACGACAACCATGCTTACATTTCCACACTCGGTATAGATGTATTTTTTAATCCATCTAGCACAGGGGAAGGTATTGATCGCAGTAAAACAAAGCAAAGGGTAAAGTTTGGATTAGGATTCAGTTATGATGGGCCTAGGGCTTTTAATAATTCAATAAAGCTAACCACCTCCAATGACGTAAACGAGCAATCAGATGTGCTTGGGAAATTAGAATACGGAAGAGTTGTAAAATGTGAAGTGATAAGGAATGTTGAGTTTTTTATTAAAGTAAGGATAATAGGATTCGAATGTATGGGAAGTATCCATGTAGATAACCTGTATGGAATATATGATAAAGATAATAGACCCCCAGTTGGACGTGTTGTGGAAGCAATGGTTCTAAGCAAGGGTTTCGATTCAAAAACAAACAAGGAAATATGGAGCTTGACAATGGATATAAAAGAAGGTAATGATAAAGAGTATGAATTAAGTCCATTTCAAAAGAAGCTCCAGGAATTCCTTAAAGAATAGGATTAACTATAAAGAAGGAAAGACTCCTCGATTACATATAATACGAGAAGCCTTTTACAAAGTATTGACTAAACACTTTTTGGGATATATTCTGAATTGTTGAGGTTAGATTAGTGAGTAAAGGATTCTCGGTTGCTACTTCAAAAAAAGGGAATCCATAAATTATCTGTAATAAACGAAATGGTCTATTAGTGAGAAGTAAAATATTTGAAGAGAATTGTAATAATAGATATTAGAATTATATAGCCAAATATGATTTTTATAGCACAACTAATTATATTAGTTGAGGCCGTGGAAGCGAGCATTGATCCCAGAGGCACTTAAAAAAGCTGGAAACATAAATTTAAACGCAGAAGATAATTTTACATTAGCAGCCTAATTTAGGCTGCTCGTTCAACCCGGGGTTCCCGCACCTTGGGATTGGATGGCTTTGAGGCTGTTGACGCATTATGAAGCCACTTAACAGGAAAGCCTGTGATGGAGTACATCACAGGCTTTTTGATTTAGAGATTAGAAAAGTTTATAGAAAATAACAAATGGGTATAATTGAGAAAAGAATAGAATGCGGCTATGAAGCGCATACAGCGAACCGACTTGAGAAGAACTGCCGTTCTGACTGGTACACGTCGAGTTGATATACAAAGCACTGCATTTCATTTAATGCAGTGCTTTTGTATATATTTAATTTGCAATAATTAAACAATAATGATGTCCTTGGTGACTTTATTAAGTATTTCTGCTTTACCGTTTTCCACCAGAACTATGTTTTCAACTCTCATGCCGAATTTTCCGGAAATATATATTCCTGGCTCTACGCTGAAGCACATTCCGTTTTCGAGGACCTGCTTGTTGCCGGTTCTTATGTACGGGCCTTCATGGACAGCAATACCTATACCGTGGCCGGTCCTGTTTAGGAAGTACTCCCCGTAGCCTGCAGCTTTAATTATATTACGGGCAGCCATATCCACTTCTTCGGCAGTGATACCTTCTCTAACGGCCATTTCACCTGCAGTTGTCGCTTTTACACAGATTTCGAATATCTTCCTTTGTTCTTCCGTGGGTTCGCCTACGAAAATTGTTCTTGAAATATCAGAGCAGTAGCCTTTATACCTGCAGCCGGTATCGATTATTATTATATCCTGTTCCTGTATGACCCTGCTGTCCCCATTGTAATGAGGCTTTGAAGTATTAGGCCCTGATGCCACAATGGGGGGGAAGGACATGCTTACACCTTTTTCCGTATAGAGTTCTTCCAGCTTTTTTGCAATATCTCTTTCTGTTAAGCCCGGTTTTATAAACTTTATTGTTTCTTCAACTACTTCGTCGGCAATCTTTGCAGCTTTTCTCATGCAATCTTTTTCTTCCTGAGTTTTTCGGATTCTGACATCTTCCAGTATACTGTTTCCATTTATGAATTTTATGTCTAAGAAGTTTCCTATGTCCAGCATATTTATAGCTACGATGCCGTCATTTACCGCAATGACTTTTCCTGCAAGGCCGTATTTTTTATCGGCTTTTTCGATTGCGGACAGGAAGCCGTCCGTATCGCTCCATACAAATATGTCTTCCTTTTCTCCCAAGAGTTCCCGGGTTTCTTCATAGTATATTTCCGGAGATATGTAAAAATGCCTCTTATCTCTTAGGATGAACAGTGCTTTGAACCTTTCATCCGGATGAGGATTGATTCCTGTCAGATATTCAAGGCCGGAGGAAGGGCCAATCATATGGATATCCGCATTAATATCTGACATGAGTCCTACAATTTTTTCTAATTGTTTCTCTAATTGCATGATTTCAACCCCTTATAATTTATTTGTATTGTTCCAATTTTATTATAGTACTCTTAACAGCCGAATTACAATATTCTTCAATATAATTTGGAATGCTTACAACGGGTTGTCCTTTTGATAATACTAAGATAATATGTAACCAGGAGGACTTTTTTATAAAAGACGGCAAAGAGTATGCCCTTGCATACAATCAACTTGGAAAACAGGCAAAGGCAGCAGGAATAGACTATGTCAGGTGCATGTCACAAAGTTAGGGGGTAATGGGATTGGCAGAACCAAAAGCTTCAGCAAAAAAGGTGACACTTTGGACGAGGCAGGATATAAGGAGCCTGGAGGATTTGAAAAAAGAGGGTGTCATTCGTATCAAAAGAAAGCACCTGATGGAAAAATTTGACCTGATTGCAGATTATATCATCAATTTATACAGTTGGTTTGTTAATGCTGCAGATAAGATGGTTCCCAAGCCGGAGGGAGTGGAGTTTCCGATATGGTGTTCCATTAGTGAGGAATATATGCTAAGGCCTACGGACACTGAGATAGTATATGTCCTGGAGGTGGATGAATCGGAAATAATATACTTTGACGGCTGTAAATGGGATTATGTGCTTAACCATCATTATGTGCCGAAGGACGAGAAGGATTTGGAAGAGTATGAAAGGGATATATCCAGTAAAGGCTTCAGGGATTCATATTCGTTTCTTGATGAGAATACTTCGCATTTTTATCCGGAGGAAAGAAAAAGAGTAATGGACAGCTGGATAAGAGTATTTGAGACAGATCAATGGGACCCTTTCAGGATACAGGCAAACATATGGGAGATAAGGCCTGAGATGATTAAGGGCATACTTAAAAAAAGTGATTCAATCTAACGAGGCACAAGTATTGATAAGAGGACATCAATCTAGCCAATTTTTTACGCTATTTTTCGCCGCAGAAACTTGGCCATTTGGGGCTGATGTGACCATGGACGGCATGCCTGTTCCCATTCACAAATTCTCTGTTGAAACGGTAAACCAGGCATTGGAAAAACATATGGGCATTACATTAGACGATCTGAACGGCGTGGGAGTGGACGAACTGATATATCTAAAGGAGTATGACGCGTACTATAACTTTACCAGTGATTTTGCAGCCGGCTTTTTTGTCTGTACTCATGGTGAGATATACGGAGATATAGTCCGCCTGTATGGAGACACCGCGAAGCTTACATTGAAAAAACATGGTAACGATTAACTGATTATATCGCATCAGCCAGCCGGAGAGGTGGCCGGTACAGACGAATAAATTCAGCTGCATATATTATCTGAAAATTGGTGCGTTCTAATCCTTAAATGGTATAATGGCTATATGGGAATTTGACTTGGGAGATAGGAGGAAAAAAATTGAGTACTGCTCAGCCATCAAAGGAAAGGTCCAGGGCAATGCTGTTGCTTGCTGCCACTGCAGCAATGTGGAGTATCGGAGGACTGCTTATCAAAATGGTGGATGCCAGCCCGCTGTCTATTGCGGGAGCAAGGGCTGCTATCGCATCAATAGTTCTGCTTATATATCTCAGAAAACCGAAATTTAACTGGTCCCTTCCGCAAGTAGGAGCGGCGATTGCCAGTTCGGCTACATCAATACTTTTTGTTACTGCGACAAAGACGACGACTGCTGCAAATGCAATACTGCTGCAATCCACTGCCCCAATATATGTTGCCATTTTGGGGATATGGCTGCTTAAGGAAAAGACCACAAAATACGATTGGCTGACAGTTGCCGTGGTAATGGGGGGAATGGGATTATTCTTTGTTGAAAACCTGAGTACCGAAGGGCTGTTGGGGAATTTTTGCGCATTACTGAGCGGTATTACTTATGCATTTTTTGTGATTTTTATGAGGATGCAAAAAGACGGTTCCCCTTTGGAATCGACTTTGCTGTCAAATATTATTACCTCACTTATTGGGCTTCCTTTTCTCTGCCGGTCTGTACCAAGCACTTCAGGTTGGCTTTTTCTGCTGATACTTGGGGTATTTCAACTGGGTATACCATATATATTTTATTCTGCAGCTATAAAAAAGGCGACAGCCTTGGAAGCCGTGCTGATTTCCATAGTTGAACCCATACTGAATCCTGTATTGGTGTTTCTGGCGCTGGGAGAGGCGCCCGGCATTTATGCATTGATAGGAGGGGTTATTGTTTTGGTTTCAATAACTCTAAAATGTGTTCTTACAATTATGCCCTTGAGGATAGTGACTGAAGGCAAAAAGGAACAGCCTTTGGAATAATAGGAGGTTAAGCATGCTATACTTAAACAAACAAGATATTTCTTTACTTGTTGATTTTAATGAAATGATTGAGACCGTAGAACACGCTATGGAAATCTATGAGAAGAAACAATTTATGCAGCCGGATCGTATAAAATTCAATGTGACCAATACTGAGACATATCTCTACATGCCCTGCTTCACCGATGGGATAAAAGGAACCAAGATCCTGACCCTATCTCAGGAGAATTCCAAATACAATCTGCCGACGATACAGGGGGTCATGCTGCTCAACAATCCCAAAACCGGCACAATCGATTGTATTTTAGACGGCGCTTCAATTACTTCCTACCGCACAGGAGCTGTAGGTGCAGCGGGGATTAAATACACATCAGGGGAAAGCTGCCATAATCTTGGTATTGTAGGTACCGGGGTTCAGGCTTTTTATCAAGCACAATATGCAACGGCAGTCCGTGATATAGAGAATATCTACGTTTATAATATCACCCCATGGAAAAGTGAAAGCTTTGCAGAGCGGCTCAAAGAAAAGCTGCCCAAGGTCAATATTGTACCTGAGGCAAGCTCGGGGGAACTGGTAAAAAAGTCGGATATAATCATTACCGCAACGACCTCTTCCACTCCGGTGCTGCCTGATGACGCTGAACTTTTGGAAGGTAAGCATTTTATAGGTATTGGATCTTACAAACCCAATATGCGGGAGTACCCGGAGAGCATTTACAAATTGCTTGAAAAGATTTACATAGATGTTGACTTTGCCAAGGAGGAATCGGGGGATCTGGCAACGCCTTGCGAAAAGGGTTGGTTCAAGGAAGAAAATATCCAGACACTCTATTCGGCTGTCAAAGCTAACAGTATTGACCGCAGCAGGACTACGTTCTACAAATCTGTCGGAATGGCGCTGTTTGATATTTTTGTTGCCGGAAATATATATAATAAGGCTATAGAACGAGGCATCGGCCAAAAATTAAATCCATAGGGCTTCAAGGCGGGAGTAAAGCAATTCCAATAAATAACGGAGGGTTTTTTATGATGAATTTTTCCCACTATATTACATGCATTGATGCACATACGGCGGGGGAACCGCTGCGCATTATTACAGCAGGTTTTCCGCCCATACCGGGAAATACAATCCTTGAAAAACGGGACTATGCAAATAAAAACTATGACGGGCTTCGCCGCATGCTGATGCTGGAACCCCGCGGACACTCAGGAATGTACGGATGCATTCTTATACCTGCTGTTACTCCGGATGGTGATTTTGGAGTGCTGTTTACCCACAATGAGGGGCTCAGCTCCATGTGCGGACACGGCATTATCGCCGTGACGAAAGTGGTAATTGAAACCGGAATGATATGCCACACAGAAGGTGAGAATGTGATAAGAATTGACTCGCCTGCCGGCCGCGTTACAGCTTACGCAGATGTTGAGAAGGGCAAGGTGCTGCGGGTGCGCTTTCATAATGTGCCCTGCTTTGTATATAAGGAAAATATCACTGTGCATGTTGACAGCCTGAACAGAGATGTAGTCTGCGACATTGCCTACTGCGGCGCGTTTTATGTATACGTTGACGCCGACAAGGTTGATTTGAAGGTAGAGCCCCGGTGCGCCGAGCAGCTGGTGAAGATTGGTATGGAGATAAAACACAAAGTGATGGAAGAACATACATTCAAGCACCCTACAGAACCCGGTATTGACTGGCTGTATGGCACTATTCTGATGTCGCCGGTCAAACGTAACGGGAATCGGCTGATATCGAACAACATCTGTATTTTTGCAGACGGACAGATAGACCGCAGTCCTACAGGAACAGGCACCGGAGGGCGCACGGCACTCCTGGTGCACAAGAATATAATGCAGGAGGGTGACATACTTGTAAACAAAAGTGTAATAGACACTCCTATGGAGTCGAAAGTGATAAGTCGCTGCAAAGTGGGCGAATATGACGCTGTGATTGCCGAAGTGTCAGGTACCGCACATATTACCGGCTTCAACAATATTGTACTTGACCCTGATGATCCGCTGCCGGAAGGGTTCCGTATCATTGGATCTTAGTGCCTGGCACTATTATCCAGCCAAATAACCACGGTACAAGTTTTAGTTTTGAAGAACATATGTGATGAATTACGGAGGTAAACACATGGAGAGAAAGGTTGTACAACAAGTTAGAGGGTTTAGGACACAAGACGGCGCAGGAGTAAATTTGGTTAGAGTATTGGGAAAGGGGACTGTTAATGAATATGATCCAATTTTAATGCTCGATTCCTTTGACAGTACAAATCCGGATGATTACACAGCAGGATTTCCCATGCATCCCCATAGAGGCATTGAAACAATCAGCTATGTGTATCGTGGTTATATGACCCATAAGGATAGTTTAGGCAATGAGGATACCATCGGCGATGGAGAAGTACAATGGATGACAGCGGGATCAGGTATTCTGCATGAAGAAAAGCTGCCGGCATCCGAAAGACTGCTTGGGGTACAGCTTTGGCTTAACCTTCCTGCGAAGGATAAGATGGTTCTGCCGGCTTACCGCAGCATAAAGAATGCTGAAATTGAAGAAGTTAAGTTGGAGAACGGAAAGTTAAGACTGCTCGCAGGCGAATATGAGGGAAGAAAGGGGTATATGAGCAAATATCTTCCGTTGGATTATTATGACCTGCATCTAAATGCCAATACCTCTGTTTCCATAAAAACGGAAAGAAACCGCTCGGTAATGATTTTTACACTCTTGGGGGACGCATATATCGGGGGCGAATTAGTAAAAGAAAAGACGGCGGTAAAGCTTACCTCCGGTGAATATATGGAGATAAAAGCAACAGATAAAAATGCGCAAGTGCTGTTTGTAAGTTCGACAATCCTGGCTGAACCGATAGCTTGGGGAGGACCTATAGTTATGAACACAAAGGAAGAATTGAATAAAGCTTTCGAAGATTTAAAAAATGGTACTTTTCTGCAGCAAAAGATTTCATACTAACGGAATTTCACCCGAAGATAAACATATGCCAGGCACCGGACAAAATATTAGGCGTGCCTGGCAATTGCTTCACATTTCTGCTTCATATATAAGTGTATAATTTCCGTCATGTTTTTGATAGATTTTCTCTACCTGATCATTAATAAATAGGTCAACTTGCCCATAATAGCAAATACGGGCGCTTACACCACAGTTCGAGCTTAGTGATCTCGGTACGGGCATTAATTCACAAGGGATATTTTCTTTTTTCATAGTACGCTCGAATTTTATCGCCCCTGTATGGGTGAAGAAAAGAACTTGATATTCCTTGTTCATTTTCTGGCCTTCAGCACAAATGTGCCTTCTTTTTCCTCAATTTCAACTGAATACCCGGCATTTTTTACAAAACGCAGGACATTCTCTTTTGCGGTATTGTTGTCTACGATTACATCTATACCGTCTTTTTCTTCATTAAGAGCTTTTTTAGTCATGAGCACCGGTTGTGGGCAGCTCATGCCGCAGGTATCTAATGTTTTCATATTTCCCTCCTATTAAGACTGTGCTTTTTTTGACAGAAACTCTGAATTGGCCAAAGAGATTGCCAATAGAATCAAAATACAGATTCCGACAGCTATCTGTCCGTTTGGAGTAACTCCTTTTGCACTGGATGCAAGTCCAAAGTTGTGGCTGATGGCCGCTCCTATAAGCAACCCTATAGCGCAGACAGCCGAATCAGTATTGCCTTCACCGGCAAGTATCAGCTGTCTCAAAGGGCAGCCGCCAATAAGGACAGATCCCCAGCCTACCAATGCCATGCCAAGGAAATTCCACAGCCCGTCCGTATGGGCAATAGGTTGTTCCGCAAAGCCGGGATTGAAGTTTCCCAAAACCAGGTTTCCCACAAAAGCTGCCGCAAGAATTGACAAGACACCAAGCAACAGATAGCTGTCGCGGAAAAGAATCATGTCCCTGGTTCCTCCTACGGTGCACAGCCTTGACTTTTGTGCAAGTGCTCCGACAATTAATCCTGCAGCAAGTGAAATCCATACCGGTGCCGAAGCTGCTCCCGGGCCGGATTTACTGAAAAACAGAAAAGCAGGTGCTATAATAAGCAGGGCCAGCAAGCCAACATTAATGGCCGGAAACAGATATCCTTCCAGATTTGTAAGCTTGTAACTCCTCTTGAGGTTGAACCCTTTGTTGAGAAAGAAAATCCCAACACAGATACCGGAAACAAATCCCACTAATCCGACAATTGCATTAAAATCGCCCCCTGCTATCCTTAGGATCATTCTAAGGGGACAACCCAGGAAAACAAGTGCCCCAATCATTACTACAATCGAAAGTACAAACCTGGTAACAGGTGATGAGCCTCCCCGGGATGAAAACTCTTTATTTACGGAAGACAGAATAAATGAACCCAATACAAGGCCGATAACTTCCGGGCGAATGTACTGCACGACTTCTGCACGATGCAGGCCAAGTGCTCCTGCTGTGTCACGAATAAAGCACGCAATACAAAAACCCATGTTTGCCGGATTGCCTAAATAAACCAAAAGAACTGCAATTAAGCCGACTATTCCGCCGGTAATGATAATTCCTGATTTTTCTTTCATACTTCAATATCTCCCTTAATGATATAATATCTATGTTATTAGTTTAACAATGTAAATTATAATAGTAAAATAACAAAACCAAATAATTCCGCAGCGCAGTATTAGGAAAATGAATACAAATTGTTTTTAATATTAATTCAATGTATAATTTAGGAAGGATGATTAACGGAGGTGCGCTGTGAAAGAGCTTTATATGGACAATGGGGCTACATCCTTTCCAAAGGCCCCGGGAGTAGCTGAAAGCGTGTACAAATATCTTATTCATATAGGTGCAAATATCAACAGAGGCTCTTATTCAAATTCCTTTGAGGCTGAAAATGTAGTTTTTGAGACCAGGGAGCTGCTCTGTACTTTTTTTGGCTTTGATAAGCCGGAAAACGTTGTATTTACAAAGAATATCACAGAAAGCCTTAATGTGCTGATAAAGGGGCTTTTTAAAAGCGGTGACCATGTGATAGTATCCTCCATGGAACATAACGCAGTGATGAGGCCCCTCAGGGCTCTTGAAGAAAAAGGGGTTACATTTTCAAGAGTTTTATGTAAAAATGACGGCAGCATTGACGGGAAGGATTTATTGCCCCTAATTCTTCCTAATACGAAGGGAGTAGTAATGACTCATGCTTCCAATGTTTGCGGTACAATTTTGAATTTGGAAGAGGTCGGAAGAATCTGCAAAGAAAAAGGTTTGCGGTTCATTGTTGATACGGCTCAGACAGCGGGAGCCATAAAGGTTGACTTTGATGATATGTGCGCTGATGCCGTTGCTTTCACCGGACACAAAGGTTTGCTGGGGCCTCAGGGGATTGGCGGTTTTCTGGTACGGGACGGCCTGGCTGATGAACTTTCCGCATTTATTGAAGGAGGCACCGGAAGCTTGTCTGATATGGAAATACAGCCTTCCTACATGCCGG
>Ga0302248_1001741_pt1 | contig 14962 bp, 13 predicted proteins | sample AAG_UR_Leu_MG_FD_193528 | JGI IMG/M metagenome (GOLD analysis project Ga0302248, IMG submission 193528) | Enriched activated sludge microbial communities from anaerobic digester in WTTP, New Holstein, Wisconsin, United States - AAG_UR_Leu | ecosystem: Engineered > Bioreactor > Anaerobic >... | reverse complement strand
TACCTTGATGAATTATCGGGGCAACCGGTTATGGACTTCTGGTCGGATATCTTCCCGGTGAATTCCCAAGCGGTCGAGCGACTTAACTATCCCACTCAAAAACCCGAACAACTTCTTGAGCGGATTATCAACGCCTCCTCCAACGAAGGCGACATCGTCCTCGACGCCTTTGCCGGTTCAGGCACCACTCTCGCTGTGGCGGAAAAGCTCGGCCGCCGCTGGATTGGGATGGATTGCGGGAAACTTGCCGTTTATACGATCCAAAAACGCCTGCTCAATCTAACCACCCAGATCGGCTCCGCCAAGAAAGACGAGCGCAAGCTTCTGGAGCGCGTTGATGATTTCGATAGTCATCTGAAAAATTCCCAGGCCTTTTTTATTGTCAATGAAAAGGCCAAAAAAGGCGAGTTGGAAATAGACGATGCCTTTCTTGATACTCTCCATGCCCTGGTCGTACTGACGCAAAAAAAAGGTAATTTTACGTTGATTTGTCCGGAAGACAAATTCCGGATCAAGACTTTTGAGGAAGACGAAAACGGCCGAAAGATCATCAAAAAAGACTCCATTACCTATATCGTCGCCTTTGTCGAACCAAAAGAGAAAACGGAAAAGGGAAAGCCCCTTGCCGCGAAGGCCTTTACCCTCTTCAATGCGGGAATCTATGATAATCAGGCTATTCTCAATCTCGATTGGCAGGCCTACCGGGAATTTGTCCTGAAACTCTTTGAGGTCCGCGAGGATCGTCATACGATCAATGGCTTTCCCGTGGATGGCTACATCGGGGTCCACAGCACCTATATCTGGGATTATCCGAACTGCAAAAATGAAACCCTGGACATCGGCTACGTGGAATCACTGCATCATGCCCTGGGCGGTAAAGCAGGCGAACGATTTTATCTGATTGCCCCCGTCATCAGCTTTGCCTTCCTTATGGACGAAATCAATTTTGGTGAGACGACCTATGTATTCCTGAAGGTTCCCATTTCCATCCTGACGCGCCTGATGGAGAATAAAGCCCTGGGCGCCTTCCCCCAGCCCTGCGCCGAAGCCGGCGTAAATGAGGTCATTGACGCCGTGGGGTTCGATTTTATCTCCCCGCCCCGGGTGGTTACACTGTACCTGCGGCTGCCCCCCGCCAAACCCGACCTCCTCACCCAAAGCCGTCGTGATTATGTAATCAGAATCAAGGAGTTCCGGTCCGATACCCTGGCTTCCAGCCCCGAAGATTTCGAGAATTTCGAGACCCTTTCGATGGTCCTCCTGGATTTTAATTTCAACGGCAAGGTCTTCGATATGGATGCGGTTTTTTGGGCGGAAGACCTGGTGAACACCGAGTTGAAAAGGAAAGAACGAACGTCAACGGCTGGTTATGGGGAACGGGTCAAGGAGTGCGATTACCTGGATGTTAGAATTCCGGAAGAAAAGGCGTCCGATAATATGATGATCATTTTTGTCGATAAATACGGCAATGAAAAGAAGCAGATCCTAAAGAGAAAGGATTTCAGGGATAATGCCGGAAGTGACTTATAAAAACAGCGATTTCGTGTTGCTCCTGGGCGATGCCGCCCCGGAAGTCATGGAGGTAGTCCACAAATATGACACATTCTTGTCCACGGTTTGCCGGGGTGAATATGCCTTCCAAAAGGATGCGGTCATTCAGGTCATCAAGTTCCTTTTCTCGAAGCGTTATAAACAGCTTGCCGATCTGGCGATGGAAAACTACGGGCAAAACGGCAGGCTGAAACAGAAATATCCTAATCTCGCCGAATATTTAGCCAAATTTCCTTTGAAGAATAAAAAAGCATGCAGCCTGGATTTGGCTACCGGAACGGGCAAAAGTTTTGTGATTTACGCCCTGGCACAGATTTGCCTGGCCGAAGGTCTGGTGGATAAGGTCCTGGTTCTTTGCCCCTCCCTGACTATTGAAGAGGGATTAAAGCAGAAATTCGAAAGGTTGGCCGGTGATCATATCCTGAAACAGATCATTGAGGAGGCCGGTGCCGTCCATAAAAACCCGGCGATAAAAAGTTCCAATGACCCGATTCTGGAGGGCGATATTTGCGTGGAAAATATCCATGCCACCTATGCGCGGACAGGATCATCGGTTGACGACAGCTTCCGGGGAAAAGGCGGCCGGGTCCTGGTCATCAACGATGAGGCCCACCATATCTTCAGCCCCACCGACAACATTACCAAAAAATGGCTTGATTTCCTGGGGGATGATGATTTCGGTTTTCAATATATCGTCAATCTTTCCGGGACGCCCTATATCGGCGATGAGTATTTTCATGACATCCTGTACCGTTTTTCCATTCGTGACGCTATTGATGCCGGCGTCATCAAAAAGGTGGATTATAAATTTGAGGAAGGCTTGCAGATCGACAAGGGTTTTCAGGACAGTTACGAATATCACCGCAAGAATTGGGAAGATTACGGCGGTCATGTTAAACCCATATCCATTGTGGTTACGGAAAAGATCGGTAGTTGCGTCCGGGTCTGGAAGGAACTGGCCGATTTTATTGCCGCTAAGGAAAAGATTCCCCCTGAAGAGGCATATCGGAAGGTTATCTGGGTAGCCTCGGGCGTGCCGGCGGAAAGCACAAAAGACGGTAAAGACATTCGGCGGATCATCACGAAGACGCCTGAAAAAGTACGGAAAGAAAATCTCCAGTTGTTGAAGAGCGTCGATGAACGGGACAATCCGGTGGAATGGATCGTATCTGTAAGTATGCTGACCGAAGGATGGGACGTCAAGAATGTCTTCCAGGTGATTCCCCATGAAAACAGGGCCTTCAATTCCAAATTGCTGATCGCCCAGGTATTGGGCCGGGGTCTGCGCATTCCGGAAAGCTTGAAAGGAAAAGACAAACCGGTCTTGCTCAGGGTCAATAATCACGAGCGTTGGACCTCCCAGATCGAGAATCTGTATCGCGATGTTCTGGAGATTGAAAACCGCCTCTCCTGGGGATATGATCCGGTCCGGTCGAAATACGCCTTTGCTTTGTACAATCTTTCTTACGAACCCGTAAAGACCACCTCGGAAACCAAAAATAAACCGGCCGGGGACCCGAAAACATTCGGTTTCATTCCCCAAAGCAGAAGCTATACAAACGTCGATAAATTTGTCGAATCCGGGGAATACAGCTTTGAAATCTATACCCGGGGGCTCTATGAAATCGAGGCGGCCGCCGCCTATCTCCACGGCTACCTGAAACAACTCGAAAATCAGGATATTGCGGCAAGATGGTCAAAAAAACGGATTAAAAACGCCATTGTCAAGGAATTGAAAGACAAGGGTTATGATGAAACCTTTCTCAGTCATGAAAATTATCTGAAACTTCAACAGGCCTTCGGTCCCCTGATGCGCAAACTGCATGAGGAAAATCCCCGGATGAGCATGAAATCAAATGAGCTTCAAGAATTGCAAATGGAGGAGATGCCGTTGCAGACCTTCCACGAGGGGGCACTAAAAAAAGAGGGGATGATGTTTTATGATGAAGGAAGTGCAACATGGCTGACGGGCGATCAAAAGGCCTTATTTGAGTCTTTGGCGGAGCAAAGCGCGAACTTTGAAAGAGCTTCGGAAGACATGAAGAAATATGGCGTTGATATCAGTGATCTGAGGTATCTTAAAGAAAACATTCATCGTATTGAAGAAAACAATTTCAAGACACCCTTGGGACTTGTCTATGTTTCCCATGTCCCGGAATGCCGGTTCATAAAAAAACTCTTCATTCATGCGGGGGCCATTGATTCCTTCATCAAAAATCCCGATAAATCCTTCTATTCTTTTCCGTACTCCTACAAGCCGGAAACAAGAGCAAAAACGAAGACACGCCAGGAAAATTTCAACCCCGATTTTTTCCTAAAAAAGGGGGATGACATTATCGTTGTGGAAATCAAAAAAGACGGCGACGATTCAAAAAAGAATGCCGCCAAATATCGCGATGGGAAAAGACATTTTGATGAATTGAACAAAGCCCTCGCGGCGAGGGACATTCCGCAGCGATACTGGTTCAAATTTTTAACGCCCACGGATTACGATGATTTTTTTCAGGTCTTGCAAGAGGGCCGCTATCAGTCGTGGCGATCCGAACTGATGAATATGATGGAATAATGCTGTCCTGTGCCGCCGGCAACAATCGTATCAAAGTTAAGATAAAGAGACTCTATCAATTATAATACGAACATCATATGGGCCGGGAAAATCAAGGGAATGAAGCGATGAAACCGATCAGACTTACGCACCATGCCCGAGAGCAATGTGAGGAGCGCGGCGCAAGCGAATATGAAGTAAAACAGGCCGTCATCAACGGTTCCCGTGAGACTGCCAAAAGTGACAGGATCATATGTCGATATAACTTTCCGTTCGGACAATCATGGCACGGAAAGATATATCAAATCAAACAAGTTGCCCCCATTATTAAAGAAACGGCGACAGAAACGATAGTTATTACCGTCTATACGTTTTTCTTTTGAAAGGAGAAAGACATGAAGATCAGTTATGATCCGGAAGTTGATGCCCTTTATATCAGACTAATCGAAGGCAAACACGAATGCCGCACATTAAGATTGAATGAGGAAATTGCTCTGAATATCGGGCCTGGGGAAAAGCTTGTGGGAATAGAAATACTTGATGCTACTGAGGTTTTAGGGAAAGGACGTCTTCCCGATGTTACCCTTGAAAATATTACCCTGGCAAATGCCGCAACATCTGTTCCTGGGTGAATGTATGAAAGGCCTCGCCGGACGGTTCCCCGACCTCCGGGGCTACGGCCCGGGACAAGCTGGCTTCCCTGTTCAAGTAAAGGAAATACTTGAAGGAAAGGGCATCTTATCTCGGGACGCCGCCCTCGGGTCCATCCGCGGGAATGATGTCGGCATAGGCGAACCCGTTGCGTTCAACAATCTCTCCCACGCGGACGGCCAGCGGCGCAGCCAACATGGGACCGGCAACGACCACGGTGTGGATTTCCCCGTTTTCTCCGCAGGGGTCGCAACCGGGGGGGAAGGCCGCGATCAATTCCCGGGACCATTGCCGGCCGGCGAAGCGGGCGGGCAGTTTCTTGAGATCGACGCTGCTGATCAGCGTGACCACCCCAGCGGCGAGCATTTCTTCCGCCAGTATCGCCGTGGAAAGGCCCCACAAGGGGAAAAGGGCCTCCATACCTGTCCCCGCAAGCTGCCTTTCCCGATACGCCCGCAGATCCGCCAGAAAGATGTCGCCAAAGGCCATTCCCCTTATCCCGGCGGCCCAGGCTTCCGTCACGAATCCCCCCAGGGCGGCTTCATACTCCTCGTTGGTGCATACATCCGGCAAGGCGATGGTATGGAGAGGAAGTCCCGCCGCCGCCGCCTGGCGCGCCAGGAGTTCCCGGCGGGTGCTGTGCATGAACACCCGGTCGTGTTCGCTGTTGATGGTGGTGAAGAGCCCGACCACTTCCAGCTCCGGTTCCTGGCGGAGCTGGTGGAGGACCCAGGCGCTGTCCTTCCCGCTGCTCCAACTGATCAGCACCTTCTTTTTTGCCATGGCGCCTCCGGCTTCAAGGGAAAAGCCTTTTCATCCCTGTCCCCGTCATTTCTCATGTCAATTGCCATGTTTTGGCCAACCCCCACAAACGATGAAAGTGGTTCAAGTGAACCGCCCTCTCTTTGACTTTTGGAGAATAAATGAAGTCTCCGACAATACCGGGGCGGTTCACTAAATTTCCGCAGATCTGCGAGTCACAGAGTAAATGACGGCTATTACGAAAACGGCGCAGATGAACATGACGAGCGCCATCGCGCGATACGAGGACATGCTTACGGAAATCACAAAGGCGACGGTAAGACTGCCCAGGGCGGAACTGCCGTGCTGCATGAATCCGAGAAATGCGGCGGCGGCCCCCGCACGGTCCATATAACAGCCCAATGCCTCTTTCGTGACTAATGGATAAATAACCCCGAACCCGAATGCGAAAAGAAAGCTTGTCGCTACAACCGTAGAAACCATGACAAACGCCTTCGGTAGAAATAATATGCCTAAAGCTCCCGCGAGCAGTGTGAATCCGCCGATTTCAAGCGTGCGACGGCTCCCCCGGCTGCTGATGATAACTCCCACGGCGAGATTGCCGGCGCTGAAGCCCGCCACGATAAGCAAAGCAATCAGCCCATAGAAAAAAGGACTCAGACGAAAACCGTCGATAAAAACATAGGGAGAAGCGGTGTAGAAGGCCCCCAACCCTCCAAAGCAAGCTCCGAGGATCAGGACATATCCTGTGTAAACCCGGTTCCCGAGGAATTCCCGATAGGTCTTCGGCATGGAAGCCATTTGAAGAGTGCCGGATCGAGTTGAGCGGAGAGTTTCCGGTAGCGCATAGAGGTTCATCAGCCACATGAGCGCATTGACAATCAGGAGAGCCCAAAATATCCAGCGCCATTCAAGATACTGAACAATGATGCCGCCTATAAAAGGCGCCACCGCCGGAGTGACGGACATCGCGGCTCCCAGCCAGCCCATGAGAATCACGGTGCGTTCCTCCTCGGAGATATCCCGGATGATAGCCTTTCCTACGGCGGGGGCGCAACTGGCGCCGAGAGACTGGAGGAGCCGTCCGGCTAAGAGCATGGCAATATCGTTTGCTGCGGCGCACAGGAAGGTTCCTGCGCAATACACCTCAAGACCGCGGAGGATTATGAAACGTCTGCCCAAGGCATCCGAGCAGGGCCCCGTTACCAGCGTGAAAAAAGCGAACCCCGCAAAATACACGGCGAGAGTCATCGCCATCCACGAGGGTGAAATAGTGAGGGCGTTTCCTATCGCGGGCATTGCCGGAAGGTAAAGATTCACCCCCAATTGTCCTGCCGCAATGGTGACCGCTATCAAAAAAACCAATCTGCCGTTGCCAACGGGCGCAGTCATGTCCTTACGGCACCTCTTGAGCCGGATAATTTGTTCCGCAGCGCCTCTAAGCGTATTTGTCGTATTCCAAGGCTTCTCGAATCATGATTTTGACACCCCGGCTTGAGTTATTTCTTTCCCGAATGCCATCTCACTTTGCCGGTCAACCAATTGGGGATTCCGATCCGCTCCCTCACCGCGTCGTAATAGTATGCGCTTCCCCGAAACGGATCAAACACCTGGATGATAGGGAACTCAATCACTTTTGTGCCCTGGAGGGCGATACCGTTTATCACCGCCGTGTTTTTCACGATTTCCCAACAGGCCGCGGCATTCACCATGGAAACAAATATCTTGCAGCTTCGCGGCGGAATTTCCCGATTTCTGATTCTCTCCAAGGTTTCCAGGTAGAGTTTCTCAACTCGCCCCGGAAACATATAAAGCTTCATGTACTTCGGTAGAATTTGTTCATAATCAATCTCCCGCGCATCCATGTTTTCTGTCCCGAACCCGCCAACGCTTTCCAGCGAGACACCCCCTTCGTGGGTGAATGTGCTGACCACCCAGCAGTTCGCCGTCCCCGGGCCGACAACCATTCGTTTCCTGAAACGATGACATACCCTGGAGACCAGAAAGTTCGCCTCAAAATCCGTCGTTCCCAAGGCTACAATATCCACGCCGGTAATAATCTCTTTCAGCCAATCCTCATCATTCCTGGTTATCGAACGGCAGTGGGCCATGACATCGCACCCTGGATTGATCTTCAGAAGGTACTCCTTCCACGCGTCTGTTTTATCCTTCCCCACGTAGTCCGGGGTGAAGGGCAGGCGGTTCAGGTTTGTCGCATCAACGGTGTCAAAATCGATAACGGTAAAGCGACGGTACCCTGTTCGGACCAGAAAATCGAGCACCGCCCCGTTCCCCCCTGCTCCTACCACGAGGATGTGCATTTTTCCGATGGCATGAATCAACTCTTCCGTGAAGTTAAGTATTCCTTGCTGTCGATCGACGATATGCTCCCACATCTTAACCTCCCGAAACATCTTGATACGAGGACAGATTACGTCTTCGCTATTCCTCAACCGTTTTCTCGCCTTGCCGGTAATAATCCATGAGGATGGCGACAGTTTCCGGCTTGGTCTCGGCAAGGATATCGGATTTGAGAGCGCCGAAATAATTCAGATCATCGATGGTCATGGGGCGCCTGTTTAGCCGGAGCCAGTCGACCATAGCAGATTCCTCTTTATTCTGAAAGAACCAGCGGTAGAGGTTTTTCTTCCCGTTCAATTGACTGTAATGTTTGGCGTACCGTTCGGACATTGTTTCCAGGTTAAGGTGAGAAAAGCGCACCTGCTCATTTGTCTTCGGACTCTGTTTTGAATGCGGCGAGACCTTGTCAAACAAAAGGACATCGGTGTAAAAGTTCGCATGATGGGCCATGATGGAGGCGACAATTTCGTTTGCATGCAACAGGCTGACGGCGGCAAGATGGACGCATCGGTATAGGTGCATGGTAACCTCAACAGGACTGCCGGCGACACCCGCGACTGATGCCAGGGAGAATACCTCACACAGGCGCCTTCCGGTATTTCGTAAAGATGACATCTCGGTGGGAAAGATAAGATCGGTGGGCAGTCCAAGCCGGGAATCGGGGATAATGCTTATGGTTCCCACCGGTTGTTCGTTTTTCTCGGCGAGGAAAGAAATCGTTGAAGGATGCAAATGGTGGAGAGTGCACCACAATCCGCTCTTGTGCCCCAACTGCAAGTGGTATCCCTTGCTCTTGTACGTGTCAAAAACAAGCTGAAACGTCTTCTCACGCAGTGTCCGCGTGTTTGCCACCACAACGCTCCATTCATTATTCGGGCCGAACCGGTATTCATAATTGTCTCCGCCGCTTACCACACCTTCTCCTTCCCTTAAGCTAGGATTTGCATATTATGGCATATTTTAAGTTACGCAAACGCACTCAACGAAAAATATCTGTAATCATAATAAAATAATCATTGCCGTTTTTCTGCCTTTTCCCCGGAAGACATTGCTGTGAAAACCGTAGTAGCGTTCCATGTGCTCTCCCTGGATCGATCATTCTCGATTCCGGTAACCTGACATGACCCTGTTATCCTGTCCAGTTTTTGGGGAGTATCAACCGGTTTCTATGCCGCATTATATCGAAACGCCCCTTTCCCCAGGCAATGCTACGGCACCGAGGGCCGCCGCCGGGTTGTCGGCCACGACGATCAGGGAACCGCCGAGCGCCTGAAAGAAGGTTTGCGTAACCGGGGGACAGGCCAGGAGAATGACCTTTTTCCCCGCTTTCAGGGCCAGGGAGACCTCTGCGGCCGTCCCCGGGCCCATGCCGCAGGCGATGACCACATCACTGGAAAGGACGTTGATGTTGTTCCGGGCGCTGCCCATACCGGTGATGATGGGGATGTCCACATCGGGGGAGATCCCCTCCCGCGTCCCGGTGGGAAGGACGCCCACGGTGAGCCCCCCGGCGCTTTTGGCGCCGCGGCTGGCCGCCGCCATGACCCCGGCGTTTCTCCCGCCGGTGAGGGTTATCCAGCCCTTCTGGGCGATGAGGCGGCCCAATTCCTCCGCCGTGGCCAGGAGCTCCGGTGTTGCCTCCTCGCCTGGTCCCATGACGCCGATGATGGTTTTTCTTGAACAATGATCCATAGATTATTTTTCCCTTACCGGATCCCAGGCGGCGATCTTGATGCTCTTGTCCTCCAGGGAACCGTCCAGGCGGCCCGCCACCTCCGCCTTACACGCCCGGCAGCTTTGCGCGCCGCGGAACAGCGGTTTGCCGCATTCGGGGCAGTGATAACGCTCGCACTCGGCCCGGGCCCAGGCCACGCTTCCTGCCTCATCTCCGGCCGCGGCGACCTTGGCCCGCCACAGGGGAATCGTTCGTTTTATGACCCGGGCGCCCGTGGACAGAGGGAAGTTTTCGATCTGCCCGCAGGGCCACTCCCGGCATTGGTGGCAGGAATAGAATCCTTTTTCCAGGACGCAGCTCCGGATCGCGCATACCCGGCAGTAGCGGTAGAGTTTCTTGCCGGGAGTGGATTGCATGCAGCCGTCGCAGACCGTTTCCTCCGGCTTCGTGCCGTAAAGATTTCCCAGGAGGGTCCGGAATTTTTCATTGCCGTCCCGGGTGGCCAGATACACGCCGCATACCCCGCAGTAAAGCCCGCAGGGGGCCATGAGCTCCCGGTTTTCGAATTCCTCTTCCCTCCAGCCTTCCATTCTATCTATCTCCTTGTAATCATATATTTTGTCCGCCGCCGGGCCGGAACCGCCGATTACGCCGCTTCCTCAGGCAACGATCTGCAGGGCTATATAAGGCACCAAATTGAGCAGAATGATCCCGAGTTTGTAAACAGCCATCCCGGTATAGTGGATGGCGTCGAACTGCTCCACGGACAAGCGGAACCACCGCCCATGGAAGCTATACATCCAGTCGTGGGCCATCAGGAAAACCAGAAACCACCAAAGCAGCAGTCCGTAATTGATGACGGCGCTCCACAGAAGAAAGTTGCGCAGTGTTTCGATACTCATGATAATCCTCCTTTCTCGAGATATCTAAGCACCGGCACCAGGTCGGCAATGCCGGGCGCCGCGGCCCGGACCGCCGCCGCGGTGGTCCAGGGATAGTCAAGGCCAAGCAGCCAGGTGAGCACGGGTTTGAGCTGGGAGGGCGGCAGGACCTCCATCACCGCGATGGTGATCACGAGGCGGTTTGTCAGAAACGGCGGTCCTGCTTGGAAGGACCAGTCGTAGCGGCCGCAACCAATCCGGACATTCTTGCCTTCCTTTTCCGACATACCGACCAGCCAGTCACAGGAAAAGGTCGCCACGATAGCCTCTACGGGACGGTCCATGTAAAAAGAATATATATTTTCGTATGTTTGGGCAAATTGGCGGACCAGGATATCGGCGATGGCTTCCCGTCCTTCAGTAACCGTGGGGAAGGAGATGGTCCCGGTGTGGTTGTTTACCTCGAGTTGCGCCTCCGATGCGAAAACGCCCTCCAGCAGATGCGGGCGGTTTTCATCCTTAGCGTGGAAGTAGTCGCGCAAAACGCTTTCCGCAGTTATTATAAGCGGTTGAGTCATTAGTCCTCGATTTTCAGGGTGAAGTCGTCCCGTTCTTGCTCCAGATCCTTGAGCAGTTGCACCACCCGATCGAAGTCCCGACCCATCTGTTTTCGCGAAATGGCCGCCTGTTGCCAGATGACGACGAAAGGGCCCTCGACATCGGCGGACAGGACATCCCAGAGGGCGTCGAGGTTGCGGCCGAAGTGTCCCGGCAGTTCCAAACCGCTTGACAACCGATCATAGAGATCGGCAAGGGAGTGAATGTTTTTCCCGTCCAAAAGACAGCGTTTCATCGACATGGCGGTATCTCCGTAAAGGTCCGGTAATGGTCCACCGTCACAAAGCGCCGGCCGTCCTCTGAAAAGACGAGGCGCTTGCCTCCCCGCCGCCCTCCCCGGTAATCGAGATCCGCCTCCCGCCATTGACGGCGAGCGGGAAGCCGTCCCTCCCGGTTCCGGAACCGGTCGCCGCCGATGCTCGCCCCCCGGAGTCCGGGCACGGACCATAGATCTGTTCCGGGTTTCCAGCCTTGCAACTGCGCGGCGCGCTTGGTCACAAACTTGGACGGGAGTTCCCTGTTGCCCGTCCGGTTCAGGCTGCGCAGCACCTCGGCGAGCTCCTGGGAGTCGATCCTCTCCGGAAGCCGGGCGTTGACGGCCAGCACCGCCTCTTCACAGGACGCCGCATAGACCCGGACGCCCGAAAGCAGGCCCAGGACAAGAAAAACGAGGATGAAGCCGATCAGTCTCCGGTGCGGCAAAATGGTTTCCCCCTTTCAACTCTCCCCATTTCGTCAAAGGATATTTTCATCTTTACGACCGTTTAGTACGCACCCAACGAAGCTCCTCAGTCACGGGTTAAAGGACGCCGCCTGCCGGCGGTTGTCAGACGATACTTTTACTTAAGCGGTGCATGGCATTTGGAGCAAAACTCCGGGTTCAAATCGAGGCCCCCCTGTTCGGTGAAGCTGTCGGTCCAGGGAATCTGGTTGCACTTGGGACAACGATACTTGGTAGTGACGACCAGAATGAGGGAACTCAAGAACAAAACACTAAACGCTGCCAGGACAGGAATTACAAGCATAGGAACGTCACGGCCAAAAATTCCTATCAAGAGAATCGCCAGAAAACAGCTCAACGTGGCAAATGCCAAGGGGGTTGCAACAAGAAATGTTTTCCTTCGCCGGGCTTGAAACTCTTTCGCCGTATCCTTCTCGTTCATGCTTCTCTTGGTAACGCCTTGGCAACCTCCGTCCGAACAACAAAGGCCTTACGCAATTGTTTCAAACACTTGGTGATTTTCCCCCGGATGCCCCCATCTACCCACTTGAGGTTTCACATCTATGGGAAAGTAATCCTTGCATTAAAACGATAAAGAAGCAATCCCGTTGCGGCGAAAGCCGCAAACGTTGCTCCCGTAATAAATGTCGCGGAGGCGCCGAATATACTCCACACCGACCCGGCAATGACGCTTGCCAGCAACAGCGCCCCGCCACTGACCAGATTGAAAATACCGAACGCCGTGCCGAGTAGATCATCCGGCGCGGTGTCCGCAACAAGTTTCGATAACAGCCCTTGGGTCAACGCCATATGCAGGCCCCAGAAGGCCGCGCCGAGCAAGGCGATCCCCGGTGACGTGGCTATCGCCAAAGCGATATCGGCGGCGATGAGTATCCCAAGTCCCCATAACAGCAGCGTAATCGCTGAAAATCGATCGGCTGCCGCCCCTGCCGGATAAGCAAAGAGGGAGTAGACGACATTCATCACCATCATGATTACAGGCACGTAGCCGACAGCCATCCCGACGTCGTGAGCACGCAGAATCAGAAAAGCCTCACTAAAACGAGCGAGGATAAATACCGCTCCGAGAGCCACGACAAGCCAGTACCCCAGCCGCAAGCGTCGGGCATTATAAAAAAGCGGGAGCTTTCTATGCGGGGCGTTATGAGACGCGGATTCCGGTTCGTTCACCCCCACGATCAGCATAAACACCGCGATGAACGCCGGCAAGACCGCTACCCACAGCACGGCTTTGATATCGTTTGCCAGCCAGATCATGAAAGCTACCGCGAGCAGCGGACCGACAAAAGCGCCTGCCGAATCGAGCGCTTGGCGTAAACCATAGGCGGCACCGCGAAGCTGCGCCGGGGCAATCTCGGCCACGAGAGCGTCACGTGGTGCACCGCGAATGCCTTTACCGATGCGATCGACAAAACGGGCGCCAAATACCCACTCAATGGAGGTGGCAAGGGGAAATATCGGCTTGGTTAGGGCAGCCAGTCCATAGCCCACCACCGCCAGAAGCTTTCTTTTCTGAAAATAGTCGCTGAGCACTCCCGAAAAAACCTTGATGATCGCCGCCGCCGCCTCGGCAACACCTTCAATTATGCCGATAGTGACCATCGATGCCCCGAGCGTCGTTGCCATGAATATGGGCAATATACTGTGAACGAGCTCGGATGAGGTGTCCATGAACATCGAGACAAACCCCAGCACCCAAATGTCCCTTGGTAATTTGCGATAAAAGCCCTTGTGGGAACTTACAGGTTTATCATTGCTCGGTTGAAATGAGGTCATTACGGTCGTTTTTGTGCCGCCCAACAAATGGGCTTTCCCCTAAAGACATCACGGAAGGGCCCAAGGAACTTCCTCTCCGGTGACCGGTCTGCCATGGCAAAGACGATATCGGAGAAGGCTCCGCTTCCGACTTTCACCAAAGCAAATACAAATGAATTTAAACCCTTCCATAATGCTCGATGCGCCGGGATACCGGATACGAGCGAGCTTTTATCGCACGGGGCAGACATATTGTCAATGAATAGGTCTATATATCCACTACTTCGACGGCCAGCCCCCACATCCACAATCTGTTGCAAAACACCGTTACATAAGATAGATTGCCCGTTGAAGGAGAACATGAAAGTTGTCCAATAATTACGATGTCATCGTCGTCGGCGGGGGGCATGCGGGGTGTGAGGCGGCCCTGGCGGCGGCCCGTATGGGTTGCGAGACCCTCCTGTTCAACATCAACCTCGATGCCATCGCGCTCATGTCCTGCAATCCCGCCATCGGGGGGCTGGCCAAGGGGCAGCTCGTCAAGGAGGTGGACGCTTTGGGGGGGGAGATGGGGAAACTTGCCGACAAGACGGCCGTGCATTTCCGCCTGCTGAACGCCTCCAAGGGACCGGCGGTGCAATCGACCCGGGTCCAGTGCGACAAGCAGCTCTACCGCCTGGCGATGAAGGCCGTCGTGGAGCGCCAACCGCGCCTCCACCTCCGTCAGGGGTTGGTGGATGAGCTGATCGTCGCCGACGGGCGGGTCCGCGGCGTCATGGATCAGACGGGGGTACATTATCAGGCCCCGGCGGTGGTGCTCACCACAGGGACGTTCCTCAACGGCCTGATCCACATCGGCACCACGCGCATTGCCGCCGGCCGGGCGGGGGAGATGGCCTCTTTGCGTCTGGCGGAGAATCTCCGGGCCCTGGGCTTCGAGACGGGGCGGATGAAGACGGGAACGCCGCCGCGCCTCAAGGCCGCCACCATCGACTTTTCCCGCCTGGAGCGCCAGGACAGCGATCCCGACCCCCAGCCCTTTTCCTTCACCACCACGGCCCTGCGGACGGAACGGCTGCCGTCCTACTTCAGCTATACCACCCCGGCCACCCATGATTTTCTCCGGGAAAACATAAAGGAATCTGCCCTTTATTCCGGGCGGATCAAGGGGATCGGCGCCCGTTACTGCCCCTCCCTGGAAGACAAGGTGATGCGTTTTGCCGACAAGGAACGCCATCCCGTCGTCCTGGAGTTCGAAGGACTGGAGACGGAGGAGATCTACGCCAAGGGCCTGGGCAACAGCCTCCCCCCCTCCCTTCAGGAACGCCTCGTCCACAGCGTCCCCGGCCTGGAGGAGGCGGAAATCATGCGCTGGGCCTATGCCATCGAATATGATTTCGTTCAGCCGACGCAGCTCTGGC
>Ga0302248_1001736_pt1 | contig 14988 bp, 12 predicted proteins | sample AAG_UR_Leu_MG_FD_193528 | JGI IMG/M metagenome (GOLD analysis project Ga0302248, IMG submission 193528) | Enriched activated sludge microbial communities from anaerobic digester in WTTP, New Holstein, Wisconsin, United States - AAG_UR_Leu | ecosystem: Engineered > Bioreactor > Anaerobic >... | reverse complement strand
ATGCATACCATGTTGAGATAAAAGCGAAGCGGACTGCACTCATCCCCCTGATGAATGTTGATCTCCTGTTTGAATCAGGGGAGTTAATTATTATTAGATCAATGCCGTCGAAATTCTTCCTGGTTATGAACCGTTCTGCTTTAATGTCAGACTTTTCATACGGGGCAGTAACAACAGTGACATGATGACTTTTTTTTACCCAACGGCGGCAAAATTCATACATGCGCGTTGACCAGCTGCCTTTAGGTGTTCCAAAATATTGATAAAAAACTAAAATTCTCATATAACAAATAGTTCTCCAAAAATGTAATCAGCTTCAACCGGATTAAAATATCTTTTATCGAAAAAATTGATAATAAAGCCTTTAAAAAAACGAGTACAAAAATTCTTTGCCAAACCTTATTGGATTCATCACAAAAAATATAATAGCTGCGATTCAGCTTTCGGAATTGAAAACAAGGGAAATATCTGATACCAAAGGTTCTGTCATTATTCTATTGTTGTAATGAAGTCTTTAAACTTACCTTTCATCTGATGTAACAGCGCACCATCAATTATCTCAAACTCTAAATCATCTTTAAAGTATTTATACAGCTCTTTTTTAAGACAACCCAAGTCATCTTCGGCGACATGTTGTTGTATCTTTAATACTACAATACCCTTCATTTTCTGCACTGCTTGATAATTCAGTTCGATTCCCTTTTGAAGCGCCAGATTTTTGAACACATAATAAAATGTAAGACTAGGATAGGTATTAATAAATCCGTATATTACCTTTCCAACTCTACCCAAGACCTCCTCTATCACTCTTTGCTTTCTACCACAGGGACATTCAAATGACCTGTCTTTGAGTTTAATGTAATCTCCAAGCTTATAACGTATGATTGGAAACGATCGTGCAACCAGATTGGTGACTATTATTTCTCCATCTTCCTCCTCAACCAAAACCCCTGTCATGTTAATGTGCAAGCTGCCGTGTGGACATTCAAACGCTATTATTCCGGCTTCAGCTGCACCATATTCACCAATAATTCGTCTTCCAAAGGCCTGAACAGCTTCATCCTGATACGACTCATAAATCTTCTCTGATGTTCCGCATACCATTTTGATGTTAAGTGGTTTTTGAATCTTTAGATTACGATTTATCCTTTTCGCGATCTCATATATCATTGATGAGTATCCGCACAGATATTTAGCACTTCTTAATTTTTCGGCAAAACTCAAGATTTCCTTTTCATCGTAAGAGAAAATCCTAAACCTGTTTTGGACAGTGTCTAATAACGTGGTTTTGATTTTCTCACTTCTCGAAAAATTATAACCCCATAAATACCCATTTCTTTCCCAGGGTTTTACTCCATACCAAGAGAAGCCAATTGCCCTCGATGCCCGGTTAAAAGAATCCCAATTCTCGTCTTTTCTGAATTTGAGGCTTTGTCCTGTCGAGCCTGAGGTCTCGCTAAAAAAAACCTTGCCTCGATATTCAGGATTATGAACTTTACCTGCATGTTGTATTAATTCTGTTTTTGTGGTAACTGGAATTTTTACAATGTCGTGAAGGCAATTAAAATCTTTCTCTGGAATAAAAGAAGCCTTAAGAAATTTTTCTTTATAGAATTCCGAATTATTAAATGCCATACAAAGTGTCTCACGAGCAAGGCGAAACTGAAATTCTTCAATTTCCTTAAAATCATAAACCTCTGATTCCTTCAAAAAGTTGTAGTTTTTCTTAAATCCAGGATTTCGCAGCGTTTTTCCCGTATTCCAAATTATCTGTGCAAGTATTGAGTTCATTCCTAATCCATTCTGCCACAAAGCTACACTAATAGGGAGAGCCACAATTCCCTGACAGATTCCCAATCAAAGCCTTCTGCGCTCTTACGAGCATTGGATGATATTACCGAACTTGACTCAGAACTTTTGATTAAGCTTGCTATTCTTTCAGCCATGCTATCAGAATCTTCTTGCTGCACCAAGATAGAATCATATCCATTCCTTAATAAATAAGGCACGCCACCAGGATTGGTCGAGATTACACACATCCCCAAAGCCATAGCTTCTATCACGCTTACCGGGGTGTTGTCAACATTAGTTGTATTTATGAAAAAATCATAATCTGAAGAAAGGTCAATCCAATCCTGCTTTGATAGCATGCCTGTAATTGTTACGTGATCCGTCAAACCTTTCCCTGCAACATTTTTTCTGAACTCCTCCATGCTCCCGTCCTTGTCAGGGCCTACCATACAAAGTTTAGCTTCAGGGTGTGTGTTTATCAGTTCTATTAGTACATCTGCTGCCATGTTTGGATTATACTGCCTGTGGAATGACCTCACCCATAGCAGACGTGGCTGTACTTTTTCACGTAATTTGAATGGGTAATTCTTTATGTTAATTATATTAGGAATTAATGTTACCTTAATTCCTCTTTCTTCAAACTCATGCTTCAGGTAACCTGAGACCGCAACATTTACATAAGAATGATTAAATAGCCTTTGGCATACCCGCTTCGATTTAGCAAGACGTCTTGGCAAATCTCCTCCGTGAAGAAGCGGAATATATGGTACCTTAAAAAGCCTTGCTATTGAGCCCGCAAAGTATGCAAACCAAAATGCCGATGTGCTGTAGGTGTCAATAAGAATGTAATTTGCTTTTCGGCCAATAAAAACCACCTTTAAAATAATTTCAATAAGACGAATCACCTGGTTTTTGTAAGTACCTGCATAGGACACCTTGTAACCCTCGCTCTCAAGTAACGGGCCAAGTGTTTCAATTACTCCCGGAGTAAAGCCGTAATGACTTAATTTGTTTCCTACGTAAAGAAGGCTTGGTTTACGATTCATTTTCGAGTTCATTGTGCCCTTCTTCAATTATAGTTAACATTGAAAGTCCAAAGAATAAAGGACTGACATAAGTGCGCATTGCTGAATGAAAGGTGGTAAATAATGCAACAATATATAACGTTGCTAATATAGCTCCATGAGGCATTCTGTTTTGATTCCTGATTATATCCCAACCTAGTTTAAGCAGGATTAAGATATACAGCAAACCTAAAGCACCATGCTCTGACAAAAGTCGGCTGATCTCAATGTGAGAAAGAAAACCTTCCGACTTATCTCTTAAATAACGTGATGCTCCAACACCTACACCCAGTATCGGATGTTCTTTCCATAACTCCAGATCATCTTTGAATATTTGAAGTCGATTTGAGGTAAAAACATTCAAAGTCTTTTCCTTTCGACCTGCTAGTGTGCCGGGTGTTTCGCCCTGGTAACGTTTTGAGAGCAGACCTCCAGTTACCTTATTTGCATAAGTAAATGTAACAGTAAGTATAATGAAGACTGGAATGGCTGTTAAAATTGCCTTAACTGGCTTTATCACCCTCCCATCTCCGGTTATTCCCCGATCAAGCAATAGAAATATGATAATCCCCAATGCGCCTCCAATCATACCACCACGGGAAAACGTAACAAGGCCTCTGAAAACAAAAAGCAACAGAAACACAACATCGAGCCACAAATATCCGGAAAAGCCTTCTCTCTTCCACCAAAGTATGAATACTAGAAATGCCCCGAGGCCCAGAGCAGTAGAAACCTGATTTGAGCCAAAACCGCCGGAAGTTTCAAAATTAGCGCCAAGCGTAAATTCGACGTCCTCAAGAGAAGGAGAGCCAAGAACAGTAAATGCTAATACTGAAACCAATGGGTATAACAGAAGTCGCAAAATATCCACAAAGTTTTTTTTATTAACCTCTTGCTTCTGAAAGAAAACAACCGCCAAAGCAACATTTATAGGCCCTATAAGGTTGAAGACAAGATTTCTTATAGTACTCTCCCCAGATATATCAAACAAAGCAGCCGGTAATAACAGAAAAACCATTAACCATCCAATGTTACCTTTCCTGTAACCCTTTAGAATTCCAAAACTCAACAACAATAATAACAAGTATTTACCTAACTCATAAGGAATGAATGGTGACGTCTCGGACATCCTTGCTAAAAGCTCAAAGGATGTCGTATAAACTATAAGATAAACAATTGGGACAAAAGAGCTTCGTTGTTTTCTGATAATACTCATTCCGTCAGTTAACAGAACCAGGTAAAACCAGCCAATTAATATCCATGGCGTTAGAATGCTTACTGCCCCCAATAAGATATGTAGTGCTATCCAAAAAATCCGCGAACGGGCATTGAGAATATAATTGATCATTGCTGAATTAAGTTTAGCAGGTTCATATAATCTGTGAGGAAGTTTCCCGGACCATAATTATTTACGACATGCTTCTTTAGGTTTTCACCTACTTTTTTTGCTTCAGCAAGATTAGAGAATATCCAGAATAATTCTTCTGCAAGCCCTTGTGCATCACTAGTTGCAACAACTTTCCCATAACGGCCGTTCCCTACAACCTCAGCACACTTACCAACATTAGTCACTACTACCGGTAAAGCAGCCATTCCATATTCAAGCAAGGCTACAGGCAGGCCTTCAGAAGAAGAGCTAAGTACACCACAATCAGCTTTCGACAATAGATAGGCAGTATCTTCAATTGTTCCTGGCATTTCAATTGTATCCTTTAACGATAATTCGGCGATTAGACTCCTTATTCTTTGATTATATTCACGGTCATCAAAAGAACCAGCGAAGATTACTTTCAACTTTTGTGGCAAATCTTGTTTTTTAAGAAGGGCTATTGCTCTGACAAGGGTTTCATGATCTTTTTGAGGGCGAATATTTGCCAGACAAACAATTGTGAAGAATTCCGGATCCGTGTGCCTCTTAATACTTTTAAGAAGCGGAAAGTTATTAATCATCACAATCCGTTCTGGCGGCACTTTCATGTTCTTTCGTGACCAGTCAGCAAGTACATGATTTACAGCAATAATGCCGTCAATCTTGATCGATAGCAGTTTGTAAAAAAGATTATTCCAAGAATCATTAGCTCTTAATCCGTTATGATCATGCCATAAAACTTTTACCCTCCTTGAAAAGCCTTTTGCTACAATTGCCCAGAAGAGCGAGCTTGAATGAGCATGAATTACCTCAATTGAATTATCATGTACTATGCTGAGAAGCCTTCGGAAAGCAACAAAGTCTACAGAACTTTTTTTGTGCAGTATATGTAACTTAATGCCGGAGGTGATCGTTTTTTCAAGCACTCCTCCGTAACGTGTTGCACATAGGACAACTTCATGTCCATTCTCATGAAGTACATTGGATATGTTTACGCACATTCGTTCTGCACCACCCGAGTGTAAGCTATCTATTAGCTGAAGTATCTTCAACTGACGAAACGTTTTAAATACCATGCTGCCTGAAGGTAAGGTACTATATCCTGTCCGGATAGTGGCCAGGAACTTCCTTTTGCCCTGTTCTTAAAGACTGTAAGTAGCCTCTCGGGATTAATGGCACTTCCACTTAAGCCCTCCTTAAAGTTATCAAAAGCCCCCGGATAATTATATTCTGAAATAATATCCCTTGATTTTACAATCCTCTGGCGGCTCCACCCTCCGCTCGTGCGAACGTACATTTTCAGCATCATCTGATCTATGGCACTTCTCAAATACCAACCAAATAACATGATCCAAATATTGCTATTATATGACATGAATGGATTTTGGGCAGTCGGATAACTACCCAAGTTTTGCCAAGCCGGATGCCTGAACATCTGATTGGTAAGCTCATCTCCATACCGTGCCAGAGGAGAATAGTTTAAAACTTTACGAATAATTCTGAGATTCAAAATAGGAGTTTCAGGTATAAATTTTACTTTAAGTACGTTAAGCTGTTTCCCCATTGACTTCCGGCCGCGAGTAAATATTCCGAAGAGCTCCTCATAACTTTCAAGATATTCTGGATTATATCTGTCTATATGCTCAAATAATTCATCAATATCAACCAGAATCTCTTCAAGTAGGTCTTTATTCTTTGTTTTCCAGAAAATATTAATTGATTCTCTGGCATTAGAAATGATCTGGTTCTTGCTCTTCTCTATAAATCTCCTTTTTGATTCCTCACTTAGAGACTGCAATTTAATATGAGATCCAGCGAAAAACCTTTTTATATAATGATTTCTTCTGAAAGCCCTGGTTTTTATGGAGGAGATTCCTTGAGCTCTGAGAATATCACACATATCTCCAAGCAATAAATGAGAATAGGAAGGTTTTTCCGAATCATAAAAGTCAAATAAAGCCAGCCAGTGGTTAATGAACAATGAATCTGTCTCACGCACAATTTTTTCAACCATAGAAGATGAAGGGAATTGATAACTGACAGGATCAATGATGTCAATATTTAAGCCAAAATCTCTGGCAATCCTCCTTGGAATTTTCGAATCAATGTATTCAGGTCTTCCGAAATTTAACAACGTTGGTCTTATATCAGTCGCAAGAACACCAGCCAGGTTTATTCTGCTGTCAATTCCCCCACTCAAACTGACCATTAAGGTATCTTGATCATAATAAAAATCACAAAATTCCTTGTTTATCAAGTTAACAAGATCATATGCTAAGTGTTTGTCTCCTGGTTTATCTTCGGTTTTTATAGTTATATCGTAATATCTGACCACCTTTTTTCCATTGAAAACCAGCATTTCTCCAGGCATGAGTGTATACACATCTTCAAGGACTGTAGAACGGCCGTACTGGCTGAACTCCGGGCGAGTCATCTCCATTGCCAGTGCACTTCTCCTTAATCCACACCCTGTAAGCTTGTAGATGGCATTCAGGTTAGTAGCAACAATGATATATTTGGAAGTTATGCTGTAATACAGATGGAAGAGTCCTATAGGATCATTGAAAATCCTTAAATCTTCTCCGAAATGCAATATACCCGAAAAAAGTCCTGTATAATCATCTGCTAATGGCCATTTATTATTTTTTAAATCACATGATAAACTTAAAACCGATGAGTCACAATTTTCCAACCTGAATTGGATTCGACCAGAAATCAGGAATGCTTCATTTTCTTTAAGGATTCGTGTTGTAGAAGGTCGGAAGGCTGCTATATAATTCCTGCCATAATATACCTGCTGATCTTCACAAAGATCGATTTTGATCTTCGAATAGTCAACGTTAGGTAATTTTAAGTCCCTGTAGAATAAAAAGTCCATTTTTCTATTTTTAAATAAGAATCTTGATCTCCTTTTCAAACTTCTCAAGTGAGTATTGCCTGCTCCACTCTGTCGCTTTGGCAGACTTGCTACTAAACCTATCCTGGTCAGTAACATATTTCTCTACTATTGCTGAAATAGTTTTCACATCTCCATTTACTAGTTCTCCACGTTTACCGTAATCAAGCATCCATGGAACACAACTGACAGATGTAGTTATTGGCAGGCAGCCCCACCACATTGCCTCACTGACAGCCTTAGGCCAACCTTCAGAGCGAGAAATGAAAACCAGGAAATGTGAATTTATAAGGACTTCCTTCACCTTCTCAGCGCTAATATTACCAAGTAATAAAACATTGTCCTTCAGATCGTAGTCGGAAATCTTCTGCTCCAGAATTATTCTCTGTGATCCCTCACCACAAAATGTAAGATAAGCCTCTATGCCTTTATCATTTAATTCTCGCAAAACCTCTAAACTGGTCAGAGGTGATTTGTTATCAGTAAGGGTTCCGACGAAAGCCAAATTTACACCTTTTGATAATGGTCTTTTTGAAATGGGCACTCGCTCCTTTTCAGAATAGGAGGCTGTAAAAAATGGTTTTATGTTTTTTGTTCTGTCAGGCCACTCTCCATATACTAGTGCTGTCATATTTCTGGTCAGAAATGTATTTCTCAGTATTTTTTGTTGCAGCCTGTAACTCCAAGGCTGTTTACTGTTCCAATCCCAGTTCCCGGCATATTTCGCAGTTTTCCTCTTACGTGGATAGAATATTTGTACAAAACAGCTAATTAAACCAACATTCCCAGGGCATCGTATGTGAATATGATCAGCCTCTTTCATTCCCTTATTAATGCGAAGAATAATCAGTGGAAGACAAAACAAAGTTCTTAATAAGGGCTTTATTCCTGTGATGTTAAATTGCGGTATTTTGATGAACTCAATGTTTTGTTTTTCATAAGGCAAATCATTTGATTCAGGTCTAATAAAAACATCAGCAGGTGCAACGATAATTACTTTCTCGACATACTTAAGCCATATGTTCATCTCCCTGACATATGGACCATAAGCGTAATAACTGTCACATGCAGTTTTATGAACCACATGAGAGATTATAACAAATGTCATCTCGTCACTAATGATTCCGAATAACAGGAGGTTTGATGCATACACCTATCCATGCTATCATTCTTCCGAGATAATCCATTAAAGCATTTCGTCTGGCTGGACCAGTCATTACATTAGCTAGTCTGATGTGTGCCAGTAATATTGTAACAGCATGCCACTTAAGTTTCGCCTTAAAAGTGGGTGTGGGGTATCTCAATCTCCATACATACCAACCGTTCCTAACAACCATTTTACCATATTTGTAGAAATCTGGTCGTCCTGAAGGTTCATGATAATGCCATACCTTGGCATTTGTATTAATATACAATTTACCATAGTTCAAGGCTCTCACGCAAAAATCAAAATCTTCGTAAAGGCTATAACCTTGAAAGAAATCCGAAAACCTAATTTGTCTAAATAATACTTGCCTATATGAAGCAATACCTCCCATAAAATGCTCAACCTGGTAGATGTTTCCATCTGGAGGCAATGAAGAACGACCATGTGAGTATTCTGGTATCAATCCTGGCCTAAGGTCAGTCATTAATCCTAACAGTTTTCTTACTTTATATCTGATAGGTTCCCGGATAATCCACCCGTTCAATTCATAAAAATGGAATTTATTATACTCAAGAGATGACTCCTTTTTTATGTACATACTGCTATAAAGGTCAATCCCGCCAACCCCGATTGCATCAGTGTGGGACTTGTAAGTCTTAATTAATTCAGCGAAATAGTCAGGCTCTACCTTAATATCATCATCAAGAAATGCAACAACCTCTGTATTGTCAGGTAATTTTGATATGCCATAATTCCTTTGTCTTGTAAGGCCACGATCCTTATCGTCAACTTTATAATATTCTATATGCAAATCTCTGAAAACAATCCCTGAAACAGTATTTAGTGTGTCATCGTCGGGAGAACCATCAACTATAATGGTATATTGCGGTTTTAATGAGCATGAAATAACTGATGTCAGCAGACTTCTAACTGCATCAGGTCTCTTGTATGTGCAAATAATAAGTGTCAGAATCATTCCCGGTGATCTATTACACTTTTATAGAAATCTATTGTTTTTTCTGCTATGATTTCAGCAGAAAAGTTTTTCTCCACTCTGGATCTTGCATTATCTCCCAAATATATTCGAAGCTTACTGTCACTAAGAACATCTGCAATATTGCTAGCAAATTTTTTATGGTCAGCAGGACTGCATAAAATGCCTGATATACCATCATCTATTACTTCATGCGCCCATCCAATATCAGAAGCTACAACCGCTTTACCCATTGCCATTGCTTCCAACCATGAAACCGGAAAAGCTTCTGCATAAGAAGGAAAAACACAAACATCTGCTGTTCTATAAATCTCTTCTATTCTTTCATAAGGTACTCTGCCTGAATAAAAGACTCTCTTAAGTGCTTCAGGAGAAAATAATGATTTCATCAAATCCCATGTTGATTTGCTTCCTGTTTTTATATCAAGAGTATCATTGCCTGCAATAATAAGTTCTGCCGATTTATTTAACTTAATCAGTTCATTGAAAATCAATGGCAATTCTAAAACACCTTTTTTTCTTATCAGGGTTCCTACATAAAGTATCTTCTGATTCAATTGTATTTCATCAATTTGCCTATCAAAAGCTTTTTGTTCAGGAAGTCTGATCCCATTAGGAATGATTTTATATTCAAGGTTTTGTTTAAAGATTTTGTTCGTAGTTTTAGCAGTAAATGTACTTACTGATATGTGTGCATCAGCGCTTCCCAAAGCTTTTTTCTCCAGGAAATAATTCCATAATTTAACTGGCCTTTTTTCTAAGTGACAAAAGTATGCGTCAGAGCCATGAAGCTTAATTAAAAGATAACATTTCAATTTCATAAAAGCCGTAAGCCCAGTCCAGTCATGAGCTTCAACAATATCCAAATTTCGCTCGACGACATGTTCATTTATTATTTTCTGAATCTTTTTTCTTGTCAGGAACCATGATAGTCCTTTGAATTTAACATTTTTAATTTGAACTATTTTAATCGGACCATCAGAAAATTCATTGTCAACTGCCTGTCCTATAACATAGACAGTTACCTGATGATTCAGTTCTGTAAAGGCATTAGCTAGATTCTTTATACTTGTACCTATACCACCAGATGACCCGGTAATATTATGAGGATATTCTGAAGTAAGAAACCCAATATTCATTTCGTCAGATTTTCTAGAGTTTGTAGAATTCTTCCATTTGCTTCTTCAAGCGGATATAAAACAACTCTTTCATGCCATTTTTTGCAATCAGTTACCACATCTTCTGATTCATATAGTGCATAATGAATCTTATCTAACCATAGAGATTTACTCTCAATCCATATTACAGGTTCAAGATCATGCATTGTCTGAAAATGAATGTTTTCATAAATACTTATCGCACTCCAAAGACTCTTTTTTTGGTCAATATTGTACTTAATATATATACAGGGTTTATTATACAAAGAGAAGTCATGAGCCATAGTGCTTCCAACATTTACTACAAATTCGCATTGGAGAACAGTGTTTACTAATAATTGAATATCCTTCTCCTCCGGAACAATTTTATCCCATCCTACAGCATTACTTAAAGCATTCCATGCAGGCCTGACTTCTGTCATTATTTCGTAATACTCATTTATAATATCATCATATCGTGAAGAAAAATCGGTTGGACATCTTCTAAAAACTATATGAAGTTTTTCGACATGCGTTGAGTTCCATTGCTGAACGGCTTCTGCCAAATCTTTTAAATAGAATTGATCATGTGGCGAGGTTGTAATATCATCTCCTGAAAAACATATCCATTTCCTTTCAAGTGGCAGGCAGTATTTCTTAGCAAATTCATTTCGAGATACTTTTTTTGAACTATCAAAATAAGGAACAAACTGAGGAGTCCCGGTTATGAAGATATTTGCTGAATCTAATTCAGGGTAATACAAAAGAATTTCCTCCTTCATATGATGACTCCAAACGAAATAGTTATCGGCTTTAATATACAGATTTGCCTTTGGCAAGTTATCCCAGGAATAAATAAAACATGCTGTCCTAATACCAATTGATTGAGCTGCTAATAGAGGAGCGATGGCTCTTGATGATCTCTGATGTGTACAAAATACAATATCAGGTCTAATTATTTTTATTTGATCTAAACATTTTTTGTAATAAGGTATCCTCTTGCAGTCTTCCAGGTATTTGTTTCTGATTTTATTCAGGTTCTTACGATCTTTATTGGCAAGTAAAATGAAACCTTCTATTATGGCTTTACCTAGACTCTTAAATGAAGTTTTTCTATTATGAAAAATATACCTCAGATATACATGATTATTAAAATGTTTAGCCTGCCATTTTAACAGTCCTTTAGACCAAGCTTTTCTTCTTATCTCTATTAAGGAAGTTGTTGATTTTTCTCTAGGTAGATAATGTTTTTCTATACCTGCTCTGCTAATCAGGTTCAAAACATTCTCATCTGCCCAGACACTCAAATCGTTTCCTCTAGATAATGCAAGATCAACAAAATCTGTATATATAAAGTTACGCACCCCGACTCCGTCAGGAAGAAGTAGTAGAATTTTCATTTCTCTTAATTAAAACTTTTATTGCAGCTTTTGATTTTTTTCTATCTATAACAAAAAAGAAAAAGAAATAAATAAGTAAATAGCACATAACCACAAGGCCCTTAATAGCCACAGAATGAATAGTAACTGAAAAAAATCCAAGCACAGCGATTAATAAAACTAAAACGATCTCATACTTTTCATTTGAGAGATATTCAATTAAAGTCAAGGCTGTCTTTTTAATGCCTAGTGCTACCTTAATTATATCAAAAATTAAGGATATTGAACAAAATGCAATTATATATGCTATTAACTCCCCCTGCCATATGTTAATAACACCTAATAATAATACTATCAAGAAACCAGCTTTAATAAAGGAGATTTTAGATGTTATATGTGGATATCCAAGACCTGTTAGCAATGAAGTAAAAGGAAACAACAGAGATAAGACAGTATAATATACTAACAACAGTTTTACAATTTCTGCTACATGAAACCATCTCTCACTATATATTAAAGAAATAAACTCCCTGGTATAGACAACCAGAACAATCATTACCGGTAAGATCAATAATGAAATTATACGCTGCACGATTATAAGCTTTTTGAAAAGCGTAGTATCACCAGATTTATAGCGAGTAGTATATGTCATAATTAATTGTTGCTGAGGCGAAACTAAATATGTGAATGGTGCAGCACCTACACCCCAGGCAAACCCATATTGACCTACAATATTCTTTGGAAAAAACAACGAAAGTAATATACGGTCTACTTGTTGCACAGCATACATTGCTGCCGAGCCAAACAGAACGTGTTTCCCAAAATCAAATACTTTTTTAATAATCAGTTTATTCCAGTTCAAACGTTCCGGACGATATTTCTGAACTTTAAGAAGGTAGATCATACGTGTAAGACTGCCTAGGACAGGCCCTATTCCAAAGCAATAACCGCCAATACCAATCAATGCACCACCAACTTTACCAATAGTGGAAAAGAATTCTTTCAGGATATTTCCAATGGTTATTTTCCTGAAATCCATCCTATTCTTTAAAATAACTTCATTAGGTGCATTAAATCCCTCAAGCAGTAGTGAAAATGACATTATTAGGATTATGCCACCGCTCATCTTATCATCAGTTAGCAATATAAGCCCAAAGCCGATAATTATCTGAATGATGAACATAATTGCATTCGTTACAAGCCTTAGGTTAAAGACCTGATCAAGTACTTTTGCTTTTTCTTCCTCGCTACCTTTATATTGTAAATAATATATTTCATATCCCATGCCACCAATCTGGCTGATAAGTCCTGTGAAAATGGTTGCTATAACAAGAGCCCCATAATCATTTTCAAACAGGAGTCTAGCAAGAATAATTGAACTTAAAGCAGATATCCCTCTTGAAATAAAACTGCCAATGAGTACTACCTTACCAGCTTCAATAACTTTTGATGACAAATAGGTAAGATTATAAAATGATTAGAATGGTGAATACCAGCTAGTCCTCTGAAACTATAGGCTTGCCAGATATTCCTCACATAATTTCATTGCTTCCAATGTTGCTCCACCAATATGGGGTGTAATTATTATGTTTTGGCATTTGGATTTAAGTTGCCACAAAGTATCTTCCTGTATATGATCCAATTCTTTTGCCAATACATCTACTGCTATACCACCAAGCTTCCCATCTATTAAAGCACGTGTAACAGCTTTATCATCCAATACTTCTCCACGTGAGGTGTTAATAAGATAAGCCCCCTTTTTAATAGCCTCAATATTCCGTTCATTAATAAGATGTCTAGTGGAATGGTTCAGGTGGACATGAATGGTAATGAAATCTGAAATTGATAAAAGTTCTTCCAGTTCGGTTATTCTTCTATATTTATCATCAGTCACATATGGGTCATAAAAATAAATAACCATATCAAATGCCTCTGCATAATGTGCTACTCTCCTGCCTGTCCTGCCTAGTCCTATAATTCCTATTGTCTTGTCTTTTAACTGATGCCCCTTGAATAAATCTCGTTGCCAAAATCCTTTTGAGACATGAAGATCTGCTGCAGGAATCATCCTGGCCAAAGACATCAATAATGCCCAAGTATGTTCAGCAGTGGAAGGGATTGTATTTAAAAAATCATTATGTTTTTTTAAGCTTAAGAGTGTTATGCCTCTTATGTTAAGTTCATTTAAATCGATATGATCAAGGCCTGTTGTGGCAGATACAAGAGTTTTTAAATCAGGAAATTTTTTTAAGATACTAGAGTCAATTTTCCTTGATAGCCGTATGATAAGAACCTCTACATTCGTGAAACACAGGGCATTATCAATTTCATCCCAGCTGCCGGCATAGTATATATAACCCTTCTTCTCCCAGGATTTGATTGCTTTCTCACTGAAATCCAATGGCTCTGCATTATAAACTATCATTTTAGCTGTCCGTTTTTCCATGCATTGATTAAAGTTTCGGCAATGAGTATATCGCGAGGTTCATCAATATTTAGTAATTGAGAAGACGGCATTTCATATGCAATGCTTGGCTTCGTCATTACTTTCCGTTCCCTCAAGATGGCCGAGGTTCTTGCCACATATATGGCTCCGTTCCTGAAATAAGCTGGTTTTATTTCCTGCCTTCTCTTCTCTTCTGCCTCTGGTATTATCGGCTCTAATGAATTACCTTCCTTCCAATACATTCTTGAAGGATGAACACCATTCATCGCACAAACACTTATAACACTATTAGCTTCCGGATTGCTTTTCATCATTTTTATAGCCTCATCAATTTGATGACCATTTTTGATCGGAGAAGTTGGCTGTAATAATACAACGACATCCCATTCTCTCTCTGAAGCCATAAGGACTGCCAAAATAGTATCGATGATGGGACTGGTATCTGTGGCAAGGTCGGTTTCTCGTATATGAACTTTTATGTTTTCATATCTCTTTGCAATAGATATTAATTCTTCATCATCAGTACTTACCCATATTTCGTCTATTAACTTGCTGTCAAGAGCTTCTTCTATTGTATATTCAATTAAAGGTTTCCCACAAATCCTTTTTTTATTCTTACCCGGCACACCTTTAGAACCCCCGCGAGCTGGTATCAGTGCAAGTATCTTCATCAGAACGTAATTGTTTTATGAAACTTTAGGGGTATTGACGCAAGGAGTTCTGCAATCTGCCTTCCTGCATCACCCTTGCCGTAGATATCAGAGGG
>Ga0302248_1001732_pt1 | contig 15029 bp, 12 predicted proteins | sample AAG_UR_Leu_MG_FD_193528 | JGI IMG/M metagenome (GOLD analysis project Ga0302248, IMG submission 193528) | Enriched activated sludge microbial communities from anaerobic digester in WTTP, New Holstein, Wisconsin, United States - AAG_UR_Leu | ecosystem: Engineered > Bioreactor > Anaerobic >... | reverse complement strand
GGTATGGAGATCGATCAACGTAACTCTCCTTTATTCTTAACGGGGCAGCTTTAGCAGATTTCTGACCAGCGGTCAACAAAAGTATCGATCCGGTTTTCTACCGAGAGGGTCATATTTCGATAAATAACTAAAATCACCTGTCTTATTATTTTCTGCTTGACCGGAAATTGTTTTTTCAAGAGGATAAGACATGAACATTTTAACCGTAAAAACCTCCACCCGAATCGAAATGCTCGACATCACGGCAAGGATAGAGGAAATCATCGGCAAAGCAGGCGTCCGGGATGGGATCTGCCATATCTTTGTCCCCCACACCACAGCGGCGATAACGATCAATGAAAACGCCGATCCCGATGTAGCCAGGGACATCATTTCCGTTCTGGATGAGCTCATCCCCCGGCACGGACCTTACCGCCACCGGGAGGGCAACTCGGCGGCCCATGTCCAGGCTTCGCTCCTCGGGGCGTCGGAAACGGTCATGATCGATAATGGACGTCTGGTCCTGGGCACCTGGCAGGGGATCTATTTCTGTGAGTTCGACGGACCACGGACGCGCAAGGTTTTCGTCAAGGCCGTCGTTTCCCCATGAAGACCGTTGACCATCCAGCAATGCCGCCGGAGGAGAAACGGCGCTTGCGCTGGATAGTGTTCAGCGTCGCCCTCGCCGTTTTTATGGTCCGCTTGGACAGCTATGTGGTCAATATCTCCCTCCCCACTATGGCACGTTATTTTCGTGTCGGCACCGGCGAGGTCTCCTGGGTCATCCTTTCTTACCTGCTGGTCATGACGGGCTCGACCCTGATTTTCGGGAAACTCGTCGATCGTCTCGGTCTGAAAAAGGTCTTCCTGGGCGGTTACGTCCTTTTTACGCTGGGGTCCTTATGCTGCGGTCTTTCCCCCACAATTTATTTTCTGGACGCGGCGCGATGCCTCCAGGGAGCCGGCGGCGCCATGATGATCACCAGCGGCATGGCCGGCATTCCCCATTACCTTCCCCAACACATCGCCGGGTGGGCCTTCGGGATCTGTTCCCTGGCTAATTCCCTGGGGATCATGGTCGGTGCCCCCGTCGGCGGCTTCATCACCGGTTTTTTCACCTGGCAATGGATCTTTATGCTCAACATTCCCATTGGAATTTTGGCCGTTATGTTGGGCAGGAAATACCTGCCGCCGGATCCGCCCGTGACGGCCTCTCCGGCGGTTCTCCGTTTCGACGTCGGCGGTTCGATACTCAGTTTCATCGGTCTTTCCACCCTGGTCTTCGCCTTGAGTAGGGGAAACGATATGGGCTGGACCTCGATCATTATTTTGGCTTCCCTGGCAACTGGAGGAACCGCACTGTTGGGATTCTACCTCCTGGAAAGACGGACCGGGGATCCCATCCTTAATCTGGCCCTTTTTCGCAACCGGGAATTCTCCTTCGCCATCGCCACTACCATGCTGGCTCTGATGCTCCTTTCGGGGGGGAACTTTCTCGTTCCTTTCTACCTGGAACTTATCAAGGGATTATCCCCGGAACACGTCGGGGCGGTGGTAATGATCTATTCAGTCGTCTATATGCCCATCGGACCTTACGCCGGCAAGCTTTCCGATCGCGTCAGCCCACGACGCCTCTGCACCGGGGCCATGGCCCTCGCCCTCGTCGCCTGCCTTTTGTTCGCCCTGACTCTGCCGCTGGCGGGAATCTTGCCGATCATTGTCTATTTGACCCTCTTGGCCGTGGCCTACGCCTTCTTCTTTCCGGCCAACAACAAACTTGTGATGGCCCTGGCGCCACTTGACCGACAGGGGTCCGCCTCGGCTATCTACACAACGGTGATGAACGTCGGGATGGTGTTGGGGGTGTGTCTTTTTGAAGGGACCTTTTCTCAGGCGCTCCCCGGCGGCATATCCACCCGGAATCTCCATCCGGAAACTGCGGCCGGCTCCTTGGATGCCGTAAGCGGATCATTTCAGACGGCTTTCTTCGTCGGCACCTTTTTCAGTCTGCTGGCCTTCGTCCTTTCCTTCCTGGCGGGGCGCCATGTCGCCGCCGCGTTGCGCCGCCCATAATTCGTTGCTCAAGACGCCCAGGGTCGCCACTTCCAGATCTTCCGCCCGCGCCATCTCGCCCACACCGTTGGCATCCATGGCCTCCTTGATTTCTTCCGGTGCCAGTTCCAGCCAGGAGGCATTCCGGAGATTGTTCCAGAGGGTTTTCCGCCGCTGTGCGAAAGCCGCTTTTACGAATCGGGCAAAGAATTTTTCATCCCGGAGCGCCACCACCGGCACAGCGCGAAAGTTCAGGGCGATAACCGTGGAGACGACCCGGGGGACGGGATAGAAGCAGGACGGGGGGACGTCGAACAGTCGCTCGCACCGGGCGTGCATCGACAGGAGCACCGTGGGTACACCATAGGCCTTGGTTTGCGGCCGGCCCGTAAGGCGCTCCGCCAATTCCTTCTGGACCATGAGGATCGCCCGGGAGATCAGCTTTCGTTGTTCCAGCAGGCGGAAGAGGATTTCCGTCGCGATGCCGTATGGGATGTTCCCCACCACCACACATCTATCCTCGGGAGAATCGGTTTCCAAGACCGTCCAGTCGAATTTCAGAATGTCTTCATTCCATATCCGGATCCGGCGAGGCAGGGGCAATTCCCTCTCCAGAACGGCGGCCAGTTCCCTATCGATCTCCACCGCATGGAGCATGCGCACCCGGGGAACGATCAGGCGGGTCAAGACTCCATGTCCTGCCCCGATTTCCAACACCCTGTCTCTTTCCTGCAGGGCGGCGGCCGCGACGATCTTCCGGGCGATATTGTCATCGGCAAGAAAAGACTGACTCAGGCGCCTCCTTGGCACAACGGCATATTTCTTCAGAATCCCGGGCATAAAGCTCAGGGCCTCCCCCCTTCCCGGGCCGCCGCCACCAAACGGCGGGTGAGGAAATATGCGGGCACGGCAAAGAGCGGGGCGGTAATAATGCCGCCGGTCAGCAAGGGCAGGAGAATGTGTCCGCCAAGGTCCATGATTCCGCTCAAGGTGAAGGCGGGAAGGGTCCAGGGGCAGCTTTCCATACCCAGGAGCCGGCGGCCCAGCTCATATTGAAAAAAATAAAATACGGGCACGGTGAGCGGATTGGAGATCATCCAGGAGCCGAGATAGCCGGCGGAGATGTTCTGCCTGAAGACGACCCCCACGGCAATGATCATGGCGGTGTGAAAGGGAATAGTCGGGGTGACGCCGATAAAAACGCCGATGGCCATCCCCATGGCGATATGCCCCGGTTCCCCCCGGAGACTGATAAACCGATCGTGGAAATCTTTGAAGCGCTTTTTCAGGATGTTCATAACATCAATTCCAGAGGCCAGCGGGAAACGGCATTCAGCTCCATACCGTCCCGTTTTCCCCTCCGGAACAAAAATTCCCCCACCACGGCGATCATGGCCGCGTTATCGGTGCAAAGCACCGGCGGCGGGATGAACACCGTCAATCCCTTATCGTCGGCATCTTGGAAAAAACGCTCCCGTAAACGACTGTTCGCCGCCACGCCCCCGCAGACAACGACGCCGGCAACCTTCGCTATTGCCGCCGCCCTAAGGGTCTTTTCCACCAGGACATCGACAATGGCCTCCTGAAAGCCTGCTACGACATCGGGCAACTCCGCCGTGGTGAAGGGGCGGCCCAGCTTCTTGACCATATTTAGCAGCGACGTCTTGACGCCGCTGAAACTGAAATCCAGACTGTCCCGCATGGCCCGGGGAAAAGTGACCGCATTGGGATCCCCTTTCTTCGCCAGACGGTCGATAACCAACCCGCCCGGATAGCCGATCTCCAGCAGTTTCGCCGCCTTGTCGAAGGCTTCGCCGGCGGCGTCGTCGCGGGTCTGTCCCATAGTGTTGAAATCATCGAAATCCCGGACGAGATAGATGTTGGTGTGACCTCCGGAGACGACGAGAGCTACAAAGGGAAAGGCGGGAGGCCGCTCCAGGAGCATCGCCGCCGCGATATGGCCGCTCAGGTGATTGACGCCCACCAGCGGCAGCTTCCGGGCAAAGGCCAAGGCCTTGGCCGTGGAGAGACCGACCAGCAGCGAGCCGATGAGTCCCGGTCCCCTGGTGACGGCAATGCCTTCCATATCCTCCAGGGACTTTCCCGCCGCCTCAAATGCCTGAAGAAGCACCGGCACGATCGCCTCGGTGTGCTTCCGCGACGCGATTTCCGGGACCACGCCGCCGTATTTGCCGTGCACGTCCACCTGGGAGGCGACCACATTGGCCAGCACCTCTTTTCCGTCCCGAACTACGGCGGCCGCCGTTTCGTCACAGGAAGATTCAATACCTAAAATCAGCATTTAGCCTCCGCCGGTATTTTTCTTTTACAAAACCTGTAAAAAACTATATAGAAATTCCGCCAAGTTGTAAATAACATATCGAGGCGAAAACCTTAATGGAAATCCAGACGGACTTTCTTGTTCTCGGCAGCGGCATCGCCGGTCTCAGTTTTGCAATCAAGGCCGCGGAACTTGGGACGGTGGCCATTGTCACCAAGAAAGAAAAATTCGAATCGAGCACCAACTATGCCCAGGGAGGCATCGCCGCGGTTCAGGACGAAGAGGACAGCTTCGCCTCCCACATCAGCGACACCCTCGCCTGCGGCGCCGATCTCTGCAAGGAGGAGGTGGTCCGTTTCGTCGTGGAAGAGGGCCCGGAGCGGATCAAGGAACTGGTACAGTGGGGGGTGGAGTTCACCCGCCGGGACGCCGATGACGGGTCCCCTTATGATCTGGGGCGGGAAGGGGGTCACTCCCGGCGGCGGGTATTGCACGCCAAGGATCTTACCGGCCGGGAGATCGAACGGGCGTTGAACGAACATGTAAGCAGGAAGAAAACCGTTCATATATATGAGAATTTTATTGCTATTGACCTCATAATGGAACAAATGTTACCCGGAGGCGGCAAAACGGTGACCAATCGCTGCCTCGGCGCCTATGTACTGGATTTTCACAACAACCGCATTCACACCTTCAAGGCCAAGTTTACGGTGCTGGCCACCGGCGGCTGCGGAAAGGTCTATCTGGTCACCACCAATCCGGATATCGCCACAGGGGACGGCATCGCCATGGCCTATCGGGCCGGGGCGCTGATCGGCAATATGGAATTCATCCAGTTCCATCCCACCTGCCTTTATCACCCCGAGGCCAAATCCTTTCTCATCAGCGAGGCGGTCCGGGGCGAAGGGGCGGTTCTGAGACTGAAGAACGGCGAGACGTTTATGGAAAAATATCACCCCATGAAGAGTCTCGCCCCCCGAGATGTGGTGGCCAAGGCCATCGACACGGAGCTGAAAAAATCGGGAGACGATTACGTCCTGCTGGACATCTCCCACCGTCAGCGTGATTTCATCCAGGCCCGCTTTCCGAATATCTACGAAAAATGCCTCCTGTACGGAATCGATATGGCCCGGGATCCCATTCCGGTAGTGCCCGCCGCCCACTATCTCTGCGGCGGCGTTGTCGTGAACGGTTACGGTGAAACGAGCCTCGAACGTCTCTTCGCCTTCGGGGAGGTTTCCTGTACGGGGCTCCACGGCGCAAACCGTCTGGCGAGCAACTCCCTGCTGGAGGCCGTCGTGTTCGCCCACCGCGCCTTTCTCAGAATTCGTGAACTCTTACGGGAAATCAGCGATGAGGAGATCGTCATACCCCCCTGGGATCCCCGGGGCGCCACGGAAAGCGACGAATCCATCGTGGTTTCCCACAACTGGGACGAAATCAGGCGCTGCATGTGGCATTACGTGGGGATTGTACGCTCGGACAAGCGACTGGAAAGGGCAGACCGGCGCATCGAATTGATCAGCCGGGAGATAGATGATTATTACCGGAATTTCGTCGTCACCCGGGATCTCCTGGAACTCCGCAACATCGCCACCGTGGCGGCGATCATCATCAGGTGTGCCCGGATGCGAAAAGAGAGCCGGGGGTTGCACTACAACATCGATTTCCCGGAACGCGATGACCGTAACTGGCGCCGGGATACGATTATCGCCAAGCCCTGAATCATCGACGTCCCTGCGCCTTTCTCAAGGAGCGGCAGCGCCGTCCGTCGTAAGCGGTAAAGACAGCTCCGGGGAATTATCGGCCTGCGGGAGAGCACCGGCGGGAACTTTGAAAAGCCCTCACCAACTCACCTTTTCCCCATCTTGATGTCCGCTGCCTTCCAGACCAGATCGACGCGTCCCAGGACACTGGAAAATACCAAACGCATCTCGGGCTCCGCAGCGAAAACCGGAAACCTGACGATATATCCCTTGCCGTAATATTTGTTCACGAAGGGGAAAAAGGCTTCCAATTCGGCGTTTATCCGCTCCACAGCCCTGATTTCCAGCGGCTCGATGCGGTGCCCCTTTCCGTCCAGCAAAAATACCGCCCAGATGGAGTTCCGGGCGGCAAAATCGTTGGCCTCCATGTCGCTCGTATAGGCGTAGAGGAGAAATTCTCGGTAATCGGCGCTCACTTGCCTCCATATCTCCCCCTGTTTCCGAACCCGGTCTTCCGGCCATTGGCGCACCCGGGCCTGTTCCTTCAGAAAGGCCTCGTTGAATTCCGGCGAGCGATAGGTGGCGCTTAGGTAGAATTTCGTTTCCAGTTGGGAATGGGCCGTGATGTCCCGGGTCCAGTCCCGGAGGCTTACGGCATATTCCTCGGAGAGGCCGCGTTCCTTCATCATGTTGACGTAACCCTGGACATAGTTACAACCTGCCAATATAAACATCAGCAAGAAGTTAAGGGGCAGCCATCTCTTCATCGTCGTTCGCCTGCTTCTTCCGGAGCGATATCAAAACGACCGGCTTGACTACCGGCCGCCCTCGGCCTTTGAACCGAATACCCGCGCAAAGATAAAATCCAGTTTCCCCAAAAAATTATCCGTCCGAAAGACGGCCGCCAGCTCGTCCTCATTGAGAAATTTCCGCACTTGTTTGTCCTTTTTCAGCAGCGCATGGAAATCCCTACCCTCTTCCCAGGCACGCATCGCCTGGCGCTGCACCACGGCATAGGCTTCCTCCCTGGTCATCCCCTTGGCAACCAGCTTGAGGAGCACCATCTGAGAGTAAATAACGCCATGGGTCATGTCAATGTTGGCCCGCATGCGTTCCGGATAAACGACCAGCTTATCCATCATGCCGGTAAATCGGACCAGCATAAAGTCCAGCAGAATGGTCGCATCGGGACCGATCACCCGCTCCACGGAAGAGTGACTGATGTCCCGTTCATGCCAGAGAGGGACGTCCTCCAGGGCCGCCAAAGCATAAGAACGCATCAATCTCGCCAAGCCGGAAAGGTTTTCGGACAGGACGGGATTGCGCTTGTGGGGCATGGCGGAGGATCCCTTCTGACCGGGGGAGAAGTATTCCTCGGCCTCCCGCACCTCGGTGCGCTGCAAGAGGCGGATCTCCTGGGCGAATTTGTCCAGGGAGGAGGCGATGATGGCCAGCGTGGCGAAGTATTCCGCATGGCGATCCCGCTGCACAATCTGGGAAGAAACGGGCGCCGGTTTGAGACCCAATTTTTTACAGACGTATTCTTCCACAAAGGGGTCGATAAAAGAGAAAGTGCCCACCGCACCGGCGATCTTTCCGGTGCTGATCGTCTCCCGGGCCCGGATAAGCCGTTGGCGGTTGCGCTCCATCTCCTTGTACCAGAGGGCCAGCTTCAGTCCAAAGGTTATGGGCTCGGCGTGAATACCGTGAGAACGGCCTATCATCAGGGTATGCTTGTGTTCCAAGGCCCGCCTTTTCAGTACTTCCAGCAGCTCGTCCAGGTCGGCAAGGAGAATGTCGGCGGCTTCCTTGAGGAGGCAGGCAAGGGAGGTGTCGAGAATATCCGAAGAGGTGAGTCCCATATGGATAAACCGCCCCTCGGAGCCCACCCTTTCCGTCACCGACGTGAGAAAGGCAATCACATCGTGCTTGGTGGTCTTTTCGATCTCGTCTATGCGTGCCACATCGAAACCGGCCCGCTTCTTGATTATCCGGAGGGATGACGAAGGGATAAGTCCCAATTTCGTCATGGCCTCACAGGCCAGAATCTCGATGTCCAGCCATTTCTGATAGCGATGCACAGGGCTCCATATTTGCTCCATCCGGGCACGGGAATAACGGGGGATCATGATTGGCACTCCGATATGTATTTGTATTTCTTTCTTGTTTTCATATTTCCATCTTCAGCATTGAAAAGGGCTACTGCCTACTGTTTTCTTGCTTACTTCTCTGACTATGTCCGGTTTCACCATGGGTTCCTATTCGGCATGACGGAGAGATACGGGAAAGTCGAAACCCAGTGCTAAGCGGACAAAGTTTTCGAAGGTGCCGTAATCTTCCTTAATGTATCTGCTCTGTTCCGGCGGAAGTTTCCTGAAGCCGCGACAGTCCTCTCCGAGGTATCGGAACAACTGCGTTACGATCGGTGAGTGCCCCAAATATGGCTCTTCCATGAAACACAGCAGACGATAGGGATCTGCCGGGCTGTCCGGCCATATCCGGGCAGCTGGCTCCGGATCGTCCATCTTCCCCAAGATGAAAGCCGCAGAAAGGACAACCCCCGGACCACAGCCGACAACAAGATCCTCTATCGCCATTTCTTTCCAGAGCGTCAGGGTTTCCTCCCGCATCCTGGCTCCCCATAGAAAGCATCTTCCGTTGGGGTAGAGGTTACGAATTCGTTCCTCCATTCCCGAATCCACCGTCGGAGGCAATATGTTTTCCAGTTTAAAGCCTTTGGCCGTCGAATCGCCGTAGCGGGTTCTGATGGTGGTGTCGTTTGTCGAAAAGATAAATACGTTCCCCATTCCCTCCGCCCTTTTTTTCTCCTGATTGTGCGTCCTCGGTTGTTTCCGGGAGGATTGTTTCTTGTCAAACGGCTTATAGGACAATAATTTTTTTTCTTCAATGAATTTATCTGCACAAACGGTTTTTTTCTTGACATAAATGTCCAACCGGATTAAAAAAGCCCATCTTGCAAATAAATGACGGATATGCACTGCTCATGACGGCGAAATGCCGACAACGTCGAGGTATTGTCATTGTGAGCCCGCGGATAAGCAAATTTTTTCCGTAACGCATATCTTTTATGTTTTTTCTGTCATTATGTATTTTTAGGATGACCATTCGTCATAGTCAGGCCAAATCAAGATAGAAAGGGGGGATACAGTTTCCGGTTTCGGACGTTTTTCAGTTTGCCTAATAGGACGGGGTCTTCGTTCGCCACACAAACTGGATCGATGCCTTACTCGATCAATTTCCTAACTATTATTATGGAGGGATTTTAGATATGCCGCAACAAAAGATTGAGAACAAAGAAAAAATTTGGATGCCGACTCCGATTCAGCAGAAACTCAGGGATAAGACCATCACCGCGAAACAGTGGGCCGATATGGTAAAGTCCGGTGACTGGATCAACCGCGGCGGCCCCGGCTCGGACACCTTCGTGACGATGGAAGCCCTGGCGGCCAGACTCGGCGACGGCCCCGGCGACCTGAAAAACATCGAGATCTGGAACCAGGCGATCATGTGCGGCAACGGCTTCTGCGCCGCCGCCGACATGGAGGGCAAATACCACGTCCTCCACGAGGCCTTCATCCTCCCCACTACCCGCGGCCTCATGACCAAGGGTTACAAAGGCGTGGACTGGAAGCATTGGGGCTGGGCCCTGGGCATGGATGCCGAATACGCCCGCTTCTACCGGAAGAACAGGGCGGACCGCGCCATGGATTGGGGTATCCAGGCCTGCGCCGTTCCTCAGGGCTCTTATGTCAATGCCAGCTACGGCGTCAACAACTTCATGATCACCGCCAAATCCTGCAAGAAGTTCGTCTGTGAAATCCGTTCCGACTACGCCTGGTGCGAGGGCGGCCGGGGTATGCTCCTCCCCATCGACGAAGTGGATTACTTCATCGAGGTGGATGTGGATGATCCCAAGTACCAGTGGCCCTACATCGCCGAGAAAAATATCCAGCCGGACGACATCCAGAAGGCCATCGCAGCCAATTGCGTCTCCATCATGCGTGACGGCGACTGCATCCAGGTCGGCATCGGCGCCCTCCCCACGGCCGTCGTCCTCGGTATGCGCGATCATGGCCTGAAGCACCTCGGCGTCCATAGCGAGATGATCGGCGAGTATGCCTTTACGCTCCTCGAGGCGGGTGTCGTGGACAACTCCATGAAAACCATCGACAAGGGTCGCTGCGGCTGGGCCTACATCATGCCCGTGGACACCCCCCGCTACTACGAGTGGGTACACCGCAATCCGCAGTTCGCCGGCTACGATATCGGCTACACGAACAACATCGTGAGCCTCTCCCAGCTCGACAACATGGTGACCGTCAACAACTTCGCCCAGATGGACCTCAGAGGGGTGAATGCGGCCGGTAACGTCGGCGGGCGTCCCATCTCCTCCACGGGCGGCCAGCTCCAGTTCACCCTGGGCGCCATGATGGCCAGGGGCGGCCGGGCCATCCTCGCGGCGACCTCCCGGGATGCCAAGGGACGCTCCCGTTTCGTCACCGCCCTGGATTCCGGCAGCGCCGTGACCGTCCCCGATCAGCTCGTCACCTGGATCTGCACCGAGTACGGCATCGTCAACATCATGGGCTGCACCGACGCCGAAAAGGCGAGGAAGATCATCTCCATCGCCCATCCCGATGACCGTCCGGCCCTGGAGCAGGCGGCCGTGGAAAAGCTGGGCATCAAACTGAACCACTGGATGTTCACCAATGCCCCGGATCGCCGGTTCCCGACACCCGAAGCCCTGAAGGATCACAAGTACGGCTACATGGATCTCGAGTTCATGCCCAAGGAAATCGCCAAGCTCAGCGACTGAGGATAACCGGTTTCATAAACTTGCAACCAAGGGCAAGGTGGCGACACCTTGCCCTTTTTTTTGGCGCGGCACCTGAACCGAAAGACTGCAGAGACAAACAATTTCCTGAGCAATTGACATGATAACAGGAAATAGGTAGAAGAACTTTATGGGTATAGGAGCGAACATAAAAGAAAAGATTACCACCCCGGACGAGGTTCTCACCCGCCTCCGTCCCGGCATGAGCATCTTCCTCGGCACCGGGGCGGCGGAGCCCCGGACGCTCACCAAGGCGCTCCTTTCTTCGACGCAAAAGAATCTGACCGATCTGGAACTCATTCAGTTGGTGAGTTTCGGCGACGCCGTTGCCGCTCCCGCCAAGACGGCCCCCGGGAAATTTCGTCTCAAGACCTTTTACTCCGGCTGGCTGGCCGGGGAAGCCATCACCGCCGGCACCGTGGATCTCATTCCCAGTCGGATTTCCCGCATTCCGTCCCTCATCGAATCCGGGGCGATTCGGATCGACGCGGTTTTCATTCAGATCTGCCCCTTCGACGAGGCCGGATTTGCCAGCCTGGGGATTGCGGTGGACGCCGCCAAATACGCCATGGAAAAGGCGTCGCTGGTAGTGGGGGAAATCAATGAGCAGGTACCCAGAACGATGGGCAACACCTTCGTACACGTTCGTGATTTCGACCTCCTCGTTACGGCCTCAGAACCACCGATCTACCTTCCCCGCACCCCCGTGGACGAGGTCATGGAGCGGGTGGCGGCCAATGTAGCGGCGGTCGTTCCCGACGGCGCCTGCCTCTCCTTCTATCCCGGCACCTTGTTCGAGGCTCTGGCAAAAAAATTGCTCCGCAAGCGAGATTTGGGCGTCCACACCTTTTTCTTCACCGACGCCTTGATGGATCTCGTCAATGCCGGAGTCATCACCAATCGCCGGAAAGGTTATTTTCGTAACAAATCCCTGACCTCTTACGCCCAGGGAACGCCGGAACTTATGCGTTGGCTGCACAACAACCCCCAAGTGGAATTTCAGGGCATCGACATCGTCTCCGATCATTTCCGTATCAGTCTCAATGACCGGATGATGGCCATTCTTCCGGCCAGGAAAATCGATCTGACCGGAAACGTCGCCCTGCATACCGGGCGGGGGAATGTGGGCGGCGGACCGGGCCAGGCGGAGGAATTCTTCGCCGGGGCGTTGCACTCCCGGGGCGGTCGTACCATTTTTGCCCTCCCCAGCCGCAATCTTCTGGGCAAAAGCAATTTCCTCATTTCGGCGGGAGAATATCCCAACCTCTTCAGCAACCGCGAAGTTCTGGACCTTATCATCACCGAGTACGGCATCGCTTCCATGAGCGGACGAACGGTCCGGGAGCGGGCCCAGGCCCTGATCGATATCGCCCACCCCGCCGATCGTCCGGAGCTGGTGCGACTGGCCAAAGACGCCCGTATCCTCTTTCCCGACCAGATCTACCTGTCGGAATCCGGTGCCCTCTATCCTTTCCATATCACCGCCGATTACCGGCTGGCGGACGGTCGGCATATCCATTTCCGCGCCATCAAACCCTCCGACGAAGAGGAGATGCGTCGCCTTTTTTACCGTTTTTCCGACCGTACGGTCTATTACCGCTATTTCAGTGAGATCAAGGCGATGCCCCATGAAAAGATGCAGGAATATGTCAACGTGGACTATCGCCGGATCATGTCCATTGTCGGTATCGTGGATGAAGCGGGGGGAGAAAGAATTGTCGCCGAAGGAAGATATGTCCGTCAGGAAGAGGGTGTTTTTGGAGACACCGCCTTTGTGGTGGCGGAGGCGTATCAGGGAATGGGTGTCGCCTCCCGGCTGTTGCAGATGCTCATGGAGGTGGCCATGAAGAAGGGTCTCCGGGGATTCACGGCGGATGTCCTGGCGGACAACAAGGCCATCATCAGGGTTTATGAAAAGGCGGGACTGCCCATGCAGGCCTCGATGGAGCATGGTGTTTATCACCTAAAGATTCCTTTTCCCGAATCCGGCGTCAGGGAAGACTACCCCCACGAGCAACAGGAGAACAGGTGATGGAACTCCTCTTCCTGCTGAAAAAGATCGTGACCCCCTTTTTTCTCCCCGTTACGGTGGTATTCGTTCTCCTCGTCGCCGGTACGGCCATCATCTGGCGTAGCAAAAAGCAACAGCGATGGGGGAAAATCCTGCTCCTGCTGGGGGTCTTACTTTTGACGCTGGCCGGATACGGCTTCTTTACCGAAAGGCTCACCGCCAGTCTGGAAAACCGCTATCCTCCCCTGACGAACCCCGAATCGGTGATAAAAAACAAGAAGACCGTTTACATAATCGTCCTGGGCGGCGGCAGCTATGACGATCCCCGTCTCCCCGCCTCCAGCCGCCTGGCCCCGGAATCCCTGATCCGCCTCCTGGAGGGAATACGTTTGCATAATCGTTTACCGGATGCCAAGCTCATCCTGTCCGGCGGCGCCGTGTTTCAGGATGTGCCGGAAGCCGTGATTCTCGCCGAGACGGCCCTCCTGATGGGGGCCAGGCAGAAGGACTTGATTTTAGAATCCAAATCCCTGGACACCGCAGGGCAAGCCCGGGAAATATCCGCCCTGATCGGCAAAGCGCCGTGCATCCTCGTCACCTCGGCAATCCATATGCCGCGATCTATGGCCCTTTTCCACCGCCGGGGGATGACGCCCGTCCCGGCGCCCACCAACTTTCTCACCACCAGACATTCCCGGCTTCAGCCCGGCAACTTTTTTCCCAACGCCACTTCTCTACGTCGAGCGGAGGCGGCCATCCATGAGTATCTGGGCCTGATGGCCCTCAAGTTCCAATAGCCGCCCCGCTTTATCGGCCGGCAAGCAAGACCTCGGTGCTACTTTCTTAGCATTGATTTCTTTGAATTTATTTAATAAGCGCTGACTGGGCGGCTTGGGTCTGCCGAACTGAAAATGCGCCTTGAATTATAAAAAACGACGTGTTAGAAAAGCTCGCAATAGGCGGTGCAGCCATGGGCGGCCCCGGAGGCAAAAAAGACAGGAAATGAAAATGAAGAAAATAACATTGATGACATTCGCAGGGATCTTATTGATCGTCATGCTGGTGGTGCCGCTGGCGGCAAAGGACAAAAAGACGGTGGCCGTCCTGCCCTTCGCCGTCAACAGCGCGGAGAATATCGATTACGTCCAGCAGGGGATACAGGACATGCTTTCCTCCCGGATCGCCGCCGGCGGCAAGATCGAGGTGCTCAGCAAGGAAAAGGTCGCCGGGGCGGTAAAAACGTCAAAACTCAAGGAAATGACTTTGGCGGACATTTACGGTCTGGGGAAGAAAATGGGGGTGGACTATGTCGTCTCCGGTACCATCACCAAAATCGGCAACAGCGTCAGCATTGACGGCAAGCTGGCCGATGTGGCCGCCAACAATCCGGCCGTCAGCATCGCCACCCAGTCCCAGGGCATGGACGACGTAATCGTGAAAATCAACGATTTTGCCCAACGCATCGAACAACACATTCTGGGAACGGCACCGACGGCAGCGGCGGCTACCCCTGTCGCCGTGAACCCCAAGCCGGTTTTACCGCAAGTGGTCGCCCCCGGGGCCTCCCCGGAACAGAAGGACCGGGAAAGCATGATCATCGCCGGGATGCGGACCGGGAAAAAGGCCACCTACACCGGGGCCATAAATCCGGACTTCATCAGCGGCGCCCAGCCCCGGGACAAAAAAGGTTTCTGGATGAGTCAGCGTTATCCCACGAACTACAAGGGCATCGACGTGGGCGATGTGAACGGCGACGGGCTTAATGAGATCGTGGTCATCGATGAAACCAATGTCTATATCTATCAAAAGAAGGGCAACGACGCCGTCCTGCTCGCCAAGATCATCGGCGGCAGGTTCAACAATTACGTCGGTGTCGATCTTGTGGACCTAAACGGTAACGGACGGAAGGAGATTCTCGTTTCCAACGTAGTCTCCAAACGGGAGGCCTACAACGTCTTCAATTCCGTGGACTCTTTCGTTTTGGAGTGGAAGGACGGAAAGTTTGTCACCATCGCCGACAAGTTGCCCTGGCTCTTCCGGGTGATCGACACCAAACCGGGAGGGCTCAGGGTGTTGGGGCAGAAGATCGGGGTGGGCAGGCCCTTCGAGACCTCCATCAACGAAATGGTCTGGCGGGGCGGGACA
>Ga0302248_1001731_pt1 | contig 15033 bp, 7 predicted proteins | sample AAG_UR_Leu_MG_FD_193528 | JGI IMG/M metagenome (GOLD analysis project Ga0302248, IMG submission 193528) | Enriched activated sludge microbial communities from anaerobic digester in WTTP, New Holstein, Wisconsin, United States - AAG_UR_Leu | ecosystem: Engineered > Bioreactor > Anaerobic >... | reverse complement strand
ACAAGATTTTTATGAATTATAATAATTATATCACTATTGCCGTTTATCCACATATTTCATTATCTTGATATATCCGTTAAGAATTCGTCATTTAAGGTATCTTTCATTTTTCTTATGTTATAATGCAAATAAAAAATAGTTCTAATATATTAAAGGAGTGACTTAAGCATGTTTGATTCTCCAAGCCCTATCCCGTACCTTAAGTTTATTTTAATTCCGATAGCTATATTTATAGGGGCCTTTCTCGCAGCTGATGACTCTGCAAGATACTATCTCATAAGTGGAGCCTTTATGGGATTAACAATAATGTTTAAATTTTTCCCTTTATTCTTTGCCTTTGTAATCACTCTACTTCTAGGCATACTGGCAGTAAGAAAATGAAAAACAAAAAATCACTAAAAAAAGCACCAAAAAGGGGTACTTATTTAGCTGATTTTCTATAGTTAAAAAAAGACTTTTAAAATCACACTTTAAAAATCTTTTAAACAAGAAAAATGAATGTGTAGAACCTATTAACATATTATGGAATTTACGGTTTAAAATAAGGTTTATGCTTAAACATTATTTTAAACGTCAATTTACACTTTTAAAGTGTGATTCATTATTTTCTTTGCAAAACGCCAGAGCCCTTCTCAATACAGGAATAGGCTACACTTTGTGGTTTTTTCATTTTACTTTAGAACTAAAGATCAATAAAAACACTAGGTATATCCTTGACGTCTGTTATATCAATAGTTTCACTGATCATAGTTTTAAAAGACTTTTAAAGTCTTTTAAATTGTATGTAACTAGTCACTTTCAGAGTTTTAAAGTCTTTTAAAGTCTTTTAAAATCTTTCAGTAAAGTATTTAATAGTCTATAATAAACTATCTATTACTAACTTTGAACATGTATAATCTATGAAGAACCATGATAATTATTTGTTCTCATTATTGTCCAATAGCCTCAAAGTGCTGATTTAGATTTCATCAGCACTTTGAAACGGACAATCGGATTTCCACATTCCTGAATAGGAGTAACAATAGGAAAAAGTTTTATTAACAAAAGTCCTGTGCTATAAGATAACAAAGAAGGCTTGTTTCAATGCCTGAATCTCCAATTTTCTAACCTTCGGGTTCCCAAATTTTCTTGCTTTCTGCAATCTGTTTGGGTGACAAATACGGGAATATGCAATCCTCAGCTTCTTGATATGTACACTCAACCCAATACAAATCTATTCCACCAGTCATCCACTACTTATTTAGATAAGTGCAATTAGGCCAATACAGTTAATCTTCTAGCTCCTCACCCTTCTTACTTAGAGTTGCTTAATACCTTTAGTCTTTGAAGTATCTTTAGAAATATCTTGTCCTCAACAGCATATTCCCACATCCCATCGCAGAATCTCTCCTGTCGGACATATCCCGTAAGAATAGCTTTCAGGAGCTCAAAATCAGCAGTATCAATAGCTCTGTTCATATCTTCCGTCCCGTTAAGTCCCCTATCGCGGATTGAATCCAGATAGTTATAGCAAATAAGGTTAGTCTTGTAAAACTCAGATATGAATTCTTCGAGCATGCCATCATATATCGGATAACTGGATTTATAATACTTTTCTCCAAGTTTCTCTCCGCCGCTCCAATGGCATACACTATCCTTTGTTGCTTTTTCAAAGTATGGGATATACTTGCATAGCTTATCAATACTTGATTTACTTAATGCTATATACAATTGAATACAAAGGCTCTCAACATATTCTCGTCTCGCTATCACTGACAACCATTCCTGCGGAATACTATCATAACCATAGTATAGTCCTGCGAGCCCTCCGGCAACTGCAGCCACAGTGTCTGTATCTTTACCAAGATTCACAGCCATTAATGCACAGTCTTTGTAGTTATTGGAGTTTAATAAACACCAAACTGCAGCTTCAAGAGTATCCACTACATAACCGCTGCTTCTTATTTCTCCCTCTGGAATAGATGCAAATGACCGATCTTTAAGCCGTTCAAAGTAACGCAGCTCATCAGTAAACCCATCGTATCCTTTGTAAAACTCAAATGCTCTATAGATACCACTACTTACTGCTGATGAAAGCTCCATACCCCCTAAAAGTGTTGCCGCAATTGAGCAATAAATCCCACAGGCAATAAGGCTGCGGTTATGGGCATGGGTGAGAGCTGATACATTATGTATTATTTCCATTGCTTCTTCGCTATCGGTTATCTCAGTGCCAAAGTCAGACTGAAGGTAGAACACGATAGGAAGTATTCTCATAAGTGATCCATTTCCGTTGTCATGGTCGCTCTGTCCCCCGCACTTCAAGGGAGCTGTCCCATCCAAATACTTCACAAGCGCATTTCTTGTTGCATTTCCTACATCAAATACTTCATTGTGCGGTGTGTATTCCCCATCCTTGAACCACTTTATAAATTTGTTCATGACATCATTATAATCGAGTCCACTCGTAAGGCTGTCCACAAGGCAAAGTGTCATGCTGGTATCATCAGACCAGGTGCCAGCCGGTTGATTATATGTGCCATAAGAACGCATACCGACTACAGGATTTTTCCTCAATGTTTCTCTGTCTATGAACTCAACCGGTACCCCTACAGCGTCAGCAACACATATACCCATTATTCCGTCTAGTATGCTATTTGCCATAGTCTAGCCCCCTAATACTAAAATTAGACCTATATAATGGGTCTCCGTTGTTCGTATATTTCTAGCAAACCTTTATATTTTACTCTCATTATCTACATTCTGATAATAACAGTTTAACTTCTTCCTGCATTAGAAATAATTATATTTAGAGCAATCCGCGTAAACCATTTGTATTAATAGCCCTCTACTATCTATCCTGGGTTTTTCCGGAATAGTTTTGAGTCCGTTTTCAAGTATCAGTTTTCCTGTCACCGCCAAACATAAAGCATCTATTACATCGTCAATTTTCTTTCTATATGGAACATCGGTTAAATACTTTTCTATAACGTTATTTGCTTCAGGAAAGCATTCAGTTAGAATTTCAAGACGTTTTCGCTGACCATCTGGTTTCTTTTTGTCTTCTAGAATTGGTCGGTTCCTATTTAGTTTTGAAAAACATAATTCTGGATGGCTTTCCAGAAGTCTGTTTTTCCATGATGGATTGCTATACAAGAATTCATCAACCTGCTTTATAGACTTTGTTATACCCAAGGTCTGCTCAGACAGGCTTTTACCCAATATAGCAATATTCAGATCTTTAGCTTCTTTCTTGTCTGCTGCATATATGGCTTGTCTACAAGGAACTCCAAATATACTTGAACCTTTCTTACCAAGTTCCTTCTTTACTAATAGGTCCGGTCGTGTCTGATTTTTATCTTCAACAAGACCTATTGGTATGTCTATTATATAACTGTCCGCCTCAGGATATCTGCTGCAAATATCGTATATTGTTTTGAACTTTCCGACCTCAAATCCATTATCACTGATACATACCACAACCCATCTACCTTTACAACCATCTACCCCTATACAACTATAACTTTTATTTATTATCGTTTTCATCAACCCCTTTCCTATTACCAGATTAAGATTAAGCTTCAATATCTCAATTAATTACGTTGTCCAAAATTCCATAAAATAAGTATCCACGATTAATATGTATTTATATTCCCATACATTATCTCATTTTAGTATTTCATTAAGAAAATCAATTACATGCCTGCGCTTTATTATGTCATGATATTTTTGATTATAGTAGCCACGGAGGCAAGTATAACATGATGAATCTTTCTCTTCCCCACCGCAGTCACATTGTTCCATAAGCCTCAAGCTTTCACGCAGAACACCTTCTAATATCCTTTCATTATTGAGCCGCCTTACATGACCAGCACCACCGGGTGTTTTATCATATAAAATCAGTTCAAAATTTGGCCGATGGGTTACATTATTATAAAAATATTGCACGCAACCGGAAATGTCATTTTGCTCAATGTTTAAGTAATTGCATATACCTCTAAGTACACCATAAAGAACCGATGTTGAAGTCTCAAAATCTACTAGATCTGGATTTAGAAATCTAATCTGAACAACGTCCGTTTCAAATCTATAGCCTAATGCAAATTTCTTTAGCTTATTGGTTCCATCATTCTTGCACCAATATCCTGAGGGTGTTTTATGCTTTTCCCTTTTGGACTTTCTATGATCTTTATCATCTAAAACTGTATAACCGCAGTGCTCACAAACAAAGAAGTTGGACTCATTAAGCACAGCCATCTCATCAGCCTGGCTCATGCCTAGTTCAAAGCTTGCACTGCCAATCTGATATTTGTTCATCTCTATATCACTTTTATAACCCACATATGCAATTTCACTTCTAAATGTCCTTTCCGGCTTTTTCAGTCCGGGCTTTGTAATTCTGTCACCATCCGCTTCAAAACCAAATTGAGGAACTAGAAATACTTTTCTTGAAGCTACATTGAATAATTTTCCGCATTGCTTACAACTGCTCAAATTAGAAAACTCATCATCTTCAGTATGTGGGTCGATATTCAGGGTTTTACAATCACATAAAATATAATCGTATTGTTTCCAGCTCATTTTGGGAACTTTCTTAATATATCTACTGGTGATTAGATTGCCATTGGCAACAATTTGTGAGCCTGGTGCATATTCAGATATTGCCATCGATAAGTCTCTTTGTAACTGAAGTCCCAACCTTGTCCTGTTAGTTCTATCTATAATGGTCATTTCCACAGTATCAACAGGGAATCCATATTTCGGCAATACATTTTTTCTTGAAAGAAACGATAGAATCTCTTCATTTCTATAAACTTTTATACGTTCGAGCAGACTGTCAATCTTTTCTCCTGTTGCAATTGCGCGGTTGATTGCATCCTGTAGGGTATTAACCTCATATTCATATTCTAAAACTGCCTTGGTAAAGACACCCTCATTCCCACTCTCTTTTGACATCAGCCCGCTTATCCATTCGAAGCTGTCTATTCCGAACTTACTAACCAAGCTATTCGGCGAAAATCTTTTTAAATAATTTTTCAAATCAGCGGGATGAGAATTAAGATATTCACCTAATACCTCGTAACCGCTTTGTTTATTATCTATACTCTCAGTCATATTTTGAGCCTTGGCAAAATACTCAGGGTGACTTTTCCAGAAGAAAGCTAGTGCAGAAGCATAGAGATGTCTTACTGCAATTTTGTCGTTCTCCACATTAAACCTCGGTGGCTCGATTCTACCCTTTATCATTTTTTCTGGACTTTTATAAAACGAGAAGTCATGAGAACTCTTATTGCAAAATGTAATTGCAAAGGCTGCTGAGTGTTTACTTCTCCCTGCACGGCCAGCACGCTGGGCATAGTTAGATGGAGAAGGAGGCATATTTCTCATAAAAACTGTTTCCAGAGTACCCACATCTACACCCATTTCAAACGTTGTAGAGCAACTTAATACATCAATTTCCTTTTCTTTAAATTTCCTTTGATACTCATATGCCATTTCTTTATTTAGCTGTGCTGTGTGTTCGACAACCCTCAGTTCCCTGATATCAAGCTCCTGATACATCCTATAATAATGGTTGTTTGCAAAAGCCTCTTCAAGGCTGATTGGCTGAAGCTCACCATCACATTTATAAGAAGGACATACACCAAAAGCATTATGTATTGTAACCTTCCTGCATTTCGGACAAATATACCACTGATTTTGTCTCGAAATCTTTACTTTTTCTATATCAATTTTATATTTGCTATCGACTGCCTTTACTATCCCTAAGTTACAGAAAATCTTCCATATACCTCTTTCAAGTAACATTCTTGCATTCTCATCAGTGATATCATTTCCAGCTTTTCTTAATACTCTTGTGAAATATTCTAGACGCTTATTTGTCATGTTTGCTCTGGTTGGAATAAATGAACGTTTGTATGCCTTGGAGTCAGCATCTGATAAAGTATATGAATATTCAATTCCATTGTGTGTAAAATATTCCTTGTCTGCAGCATTTAGGTTCGCATTATATATGATTGCTGCATCTGCCATCATTCCCATCACAAATACACTGCAAATAGTGGCTACTTCGCTTGCTTTTAGATTAAGTCTATCATTTGGAGGAATATTCTTATCATCCAATGAAATGCCTAGCAGACCCATACTAAACAGTGATGTATTGCCGTTATTGTCCATCATTTCTTGCAAGGCAGCTTTCCATGCTTCTTTCCTGGTCACATCACTACTTTTTGTTGAAATGTTATGTTTTTCAAATTGATATATCAAATCCTCAATAAAATCATTGAAGGCTTTCCCTCTCATCAAGTAAGCATTATCTTTCAATGTTTCAACAATAAGCCTTTTATACAAGATATTCCTATAAGTCTGATCAAAATAACTTGAGTAAAATGCAGCCGCCTGTCTGCTGTCCGAAAATGCAATAAACTGTTTTGCCATTCTTGTTTGTGAAATAATTTCACTCTCATTAGCAATACCAAATCCGGTATCATCATCTTCCGACACAATTTCTTTCCTAATAGAATATGATGGCAATTCCTCAAATAAAGCAGTACCAATTACACTAGTAGCTGCTTCCTGTCCGGAAAAAAACATTCTCAAAATACCAGAGCTATTGGTATTTTCACATGTTAGGCATTTTGTCAGTGTGCGTGATGGGTTATTCACGCTAATCTTATAAACTTTAACAAAAAACCTTTTGTCATGTTCACATCTGTATTCTCCAGCAGCCCCCGGTCTGCATAACAAACCACAGCGTGAGCATAATTCATATTCTTCAGCTTTTATATTTTCCTCTTCAAGCAAATGGTCTTCGTCAGTGTCAAAAATACTGTTGCCTAACAGGAATATTGATCTCATACTATCTTCACCCATAGCGTTAGATTGCTCAAGGTGATTGTCCCCTGTAACTTTCCCTACAATATAAATGGCGTGACAATAAGAACATGTTGCAATCTCAAACACCTTATATTCCTCAGTTCCCTCATGGTGTGTCCTCTTTCTTGTCAAAAACAGCTTACTGTTTGGTTCAAGGGTTATAAACACACTTTCTGTTGCTCTCAAGAACATATGGTAACGGGCATCAAACAGCCTATCGCCGTTCTTCTCACACTTTGATGCAACTGTAACGAAATTTTCAACCTCGATATTACTCCAATTCATTAGGTTTGCCAGTTCCGATACAGTTTTTGTGATTTGAAGATGCTTTCTTACCTCCCAGTAAGTATTATCATGTAGCACCACATCATATAACAATTCTTCAAGAGGTCTGCTGCAGTCACATCCAGACAATTTGCATACTGCTTCAATTATTTTATTTTCAGCCGCTTGATTATTAATCAAATCTGCAATTTCATTATAAAAATCTTGCGAAAGTACATTCAGTTCACGTGTAGCTTCTATTTTAATCCTTTCTGCTCTAATTACATCATCTTCATAAAAATCACTATCGCATAAATTTTGTGCAAACCTGGCAACCTCCAGATTATCTTCATTTCCTCCCAGAGTAGCACTGGTAAGAATATATCTTATATTACTACTCTGAAATTTGGATTTTAGCCGCCTTAGAAGCATTGACACTTCTATACCAGTTGAGCCATTGTATACATGTGCTTCATCAAGTACAATAAACTTCCAGTTATCCGCATATTCACCATCGAAAAACACATTATCATCTGGTCTTATCATTAAATACTCAAGCATGGCATAATTCGTAATCAAAATATGAGGTGGAGTCTTCTTCATCTGTTCTCTTGAGATCAGCTCATTCTCTAATGGCATTTCTCCATTGTTTAGCTTTTTATATTCAATTAGTGCATCAGCAAACTTATGCTTTGTCTGTCCTGTGTAGCTTCCATATGTTATTTCAGGATAATCTGATAGCAACCCTCTAAGACGTTCAATTTGGTCATTAGCAAGGGCATTCATAGGATATATTATTAATGCTCTGACTCCCGGACATAGCTTTTTCTCTTCAATCTCACGAATTAAGTAATCGAAGATTGGGATCAAAAAACTCTCTGTTTTACCAGAGCCAGTACCAGTGGAGACAACTACATTTTTCCCCTTCTGAATTTTTAAGATGGCATCTTCCTGATGCTTGTACAGGGGCCTGGTCTGTGGCATCTTCAGTTTTCTGAATCCTTTGGCCAAGTCTCCTGAGTTGATTAATTCTTCTATGCTTTTGCCTTTTACAAATGTATCCGTCACATCAAGAAATGGTCCTTTTGCAAATAGGTTTTCATTGTTGAGTTCCTTCTCAAACTGCCGAGAGTACTTTTTATCACCAATCTCAAAAATTGTACTTAGATACCTTTTATATTTGTCCACAATATTCTTTGACGCATTTACCGGTGAAAAACCCATCTTTACTCCCCCCTATTTAAATGAGTCAGATATTAACTTATTAATAAGCTCTAAGATAGAACGCTTTTCATTTGGCCATATTTAGTCCATTACGAAACCAAGATTTTGCATTTTAGAAATTATCTTTTATGTTACTTTAAATCCCAAATTACTCAATCTAAATAGTCCTTTTGTCTCAATCTGCATTATCTCTTCTGCCGTTGTTATTTTAGCCTTGTTAATGTAGATAAAAATTCTTATTGATAAACTCATCTGTCCTATCCTCTCCACTTTTATCCTTCTGTTCCCAGATTATGTGGTTATCATTGCCTTTGAAATTGCAAAGACAGGGCTTTTGCTATCTCTGGTACTTTCAAATATACTCTCCGACATACACATATTCCTCTGGATAAAGACTTTCATAACGCCTGTATCTAACAGCCCTTGTAAGTCCCTTTTCTTCTTCTTTAACTATAAACTTTCGGTATGTGTCAAATAGAAATTCTATGTAATCATAGCCGTCATAATATGTTAAGTATATGAATTGCAGTTTGTTCAAATCCGGAATATTGACATTCACTGCATTACAGATAGTTTTGCTTCCATAAATCGTATTTGTAACAAGAGTACCAGTATAGTTATGTCTGTCATTATTGTCAATATGCTTTAAATTACGTACAATATACTGGCAGCTTGGTTGTATTATGAATAAGCTGGACTCACCTTTTTTTATATATTTTATTGCGATGTTTTTCCCCTGCAAATCGTACGGATTTACAAGGTTATGCTCATAATCCCCTACTGGCAGGTAATTTGAAATACCAAAGCCTGTATCATCTTCTTCATCTTCAAAAACACTTATCTTATACTTCCCGCTTCCGATAATACCTTCAATAACAAATTCTCCGTCTATAACCGGCAGTTTTTCTGCTAATAGCTCTCCAGTTTCAAGATTCCTCACATCCACATAGTAGTTCGAATTACCAATGATGTCCAACTTTCCAATCAGTTTTTCATAATTAGAATCAGTTGTTAATATTTGAGAAGCTATGACACTTCGAGTAATTACTCTTATAAACTCTGTTCTGTTTTTTGGTAAATCAATATAAACACTTCTTATTATCTTTTCTCTACCAAACCATGATTTAAAACGAGTGGTATCACATATAAATAGTCCCTCCGATTTGAGCTTCATGCATTTAACCATTTGACTATCCGAATTGTTTTCATCTTCTATTTGCTCATCCATGCTGAGTGTAATTCTATCATCAGGATATTTAATATAAATCATGCTTGGAAACTCACTATGCCAAATGTCTGACGGCTTGTCCAGATTCCAGGCACCAGAACCGAACTTCCATTTCAAAGCTGGAACCTCAAAGCATAGCTTTATTGAATCCCTTTCCGTATCATATGCGAACTGTAGATAGTCAACTTCAGTATGTATAGCAAAATTAAAAGAGTTCTCATCGCAGTTCTTCAAAATTTCGTTGTCTTGTGAATAAACTTTCAATCCTTCATTGAAACGAATTGTACCCTTTGATTTGAATATATATGGGGCTTCCTCAAACTCATAAGTAATACCGTTTATTAGTGCAAATTGCCAGAAGCGATTTGTGCGGTCATTCGGAACATCAACAATTACAGTATATATATTATCTTTCTCGCAACCATAGTCTCCGAGATTTAATATGTATCCTGTTTCGCCACTTCTATCATTCAGATCAATTATAGTTGTTTCACTATCAAACAGTCGATAGATACTTCCATTAACATTTATTAATGTTCCATTTGCTCTTTTGGCAGCAATCTTGAGCAGAATAGTTGGAGGTGCGCTATAGATTGGAATATTTGCATCATTATATATTGCATATGATGCGTTTAATGCCTTTCTTCTGAGTAATCCCTCTTCAAGTTTCTTTCCTATTGATATTGGTTTTCCGTCCGGTAATCTAACTATATCGCCATACTCAAATTCAAAGCATGATCTTATCAAACTGCCAATAGGCTCGTTTTCAACCAATGCTTCAGAGCGAGGCATTTCGTTTGCTCTCGTAAAAGCGTATACTTCGCCCTTAGGCAAACTACTGTCTGAATTCAGATAATAACCGTCCTTATCAAAAAACCTAACACAGTCAGCCTTGATTTTAAACAACCTTATACGATTCCCATGGTGTACAAGCTCAGTTGAAAATTCATTGAAAATATCTTCAGCTTTTATACTTATTTCCGATGTTTCAGTTTTGTATCCTGTAACAGCCTGATATAGTAGGGTATTGACTGTTCTTTGCTCCCCATTGCTGAAAATATTCCATTTAATATCCTTGTCATATTCGAACCTTATTATTTGGGTTGGCAAGACCAATTTGAACGTTGTATTTTTGAAATCACACTTTATATAAGGTGAGGAATAGCTCTTTTTACCTCCTCCATTTGCTGATCCATTGTTGTATTTATTGTACTGCAGTCTGAATTCGTTTGAATTCTCCTGCCATTTGTTGAATAGTATAGATATCCTGCTTACCGGATTTGCCGGAATTATCTGCTCCCAGAAGCACTTATCGATAAGCCTGAGCAAGCGCCTTATTCTGATCTTACCGCCTCGGATATTTGCACGTATTGCATTAGCAGTTTGCTTTACGAGCAGATATGTTCTGCCTGTGTTGTCATCTCTTTGAATAGCCTCTATTAATCCTCGCATCATTTCAGCATTATTACGCTGAAGATCCCTTTCCAAATCAATATTGTAATACTTGAATAAAAAGTCGAACATCTCATTTGCATAATGATCAGAAACGAATCCATGCATCAAAATATTATTTACCTTTTCACTCTTATCAATAAAAAGCTTGTTATATGCCAATAGTGTTTTGGTAAATGACTCTCCAATAATTCCCTGATAAGTCGGGCTAATTCTTTTTAATCCAAGCAACTGCGCTACATGTCCCCAAAAATTCCCGTCATAGTATTTAATGCCAATCTGAACAAGTGCAGTAGCAAAGACCGGGTCGCAGAAGGCATTCAGATGTGAGTTCATAATAGCACTGCATTTTGTTCTGAAGTAATCAAGCAGAATTTCATATTCTACGTCATTTATTATTATATCTCCAATAAAAACCTTCTTTTCGAATCCTTTTAATATACGCCTTTTTAGCCTCTCGAAAGGAGTTACAACCTTTTTCTCTTTCTCTTCCGGTTGCAGAATAGATTCTTTATTTATTTGATCATAATGTACCATAAATATCCCTCTCCCCTTATATGTGAATGGATACCATAGTATCAATACTTGCAGTTCATTAACCAAAACTCAATATATTATCGTATACGGGATTTATATTTCAATAAGTGTATTTTTCCTCTTTTTCAGCCGCTATCGGTAGTTCATCCGCATCTTCTCCGTATGTTTCAGCTTCATTGCTGCACATAAGCTCAACCTGCTTCATGACGATATTCAGTGCTTCTCTGGCTTGTTCCGGTGGGTAATCATATTTTTTCAACAGCCTTCGGATTATTGTCCTCATAGTTGCTTGTGCCTGAATTCTTACGTTAAAGTCAATGGTAATGTTACGCCTGATGGCATCGGTTAATTCTTGAGCAATTTTTTTGAGTGTCTCATCATCATAAAACTCCCTGGCGACCTCATCCTTTGAAAGTGCATAGTAGAAGGCTATTTCATCCTTATTCAGACCTAGGTTTTGCTCATCTTCGTGCATTTTCTTTATTTCTTTTGCCATTCTGATAAGCTCTTCGATAACCTCCGCATTGGTTATAGCCTGGTTCCTGTACTTGTTCAATGCCTTCTTAAGCTTTTCTGAAAACAGTTCAGATTTTACCAGATTGCTTCTTTCCATTACCTTGATTTCGCCTTCAAGTAATTTTTTCAGCATTTCAAGAGCAAGGTTCTTTGTCTTTAATGCCTTTACCTCCTCAAGGAACTCTTCATCCAGTATAGATACATCAGGCCGCTTCATACCCATGGCTTCGAAAACATCAATAACCTCCTCTGAAATTATTGATCTTTCCAGCATCTGATTAATCCTTTGCTCTATCTCTGCTTTGGATAATACTTTCTTTCCTCTTGTTTCAAGCTTCACAAGGCTTGCTTTCACAGACTTGAAATAGCTGACCTCAAGAGCTATTTGCTTTCCTTCTTTTGAGGCAGCGCAAAGCCCGTGAGCTTTGCCCAGCTCTGTAGCAAACAATTTGAAGTCTTTCTGCTCTTTCTCACTCTTAGACAATATGAAATCCATTCCTTCCGTAATTGCCCTGATACGTATTACCTGGGATTTTCCCATATAGCCGGAATAATCCAGTCCATGGAATATGCCCCTCAGTATTTCCAGCTTTTCAAGCATAACGGCAATAGCTGCCGAAGTGTCAATACCAGTGTTTTTCTTATCACTGTCCGTATATTCTTTTAGAGCTTTTTTAAGACTTTCAAGTATGCCTATGTAATCAACAACAACACCGCCCTCTTTGTCTTTAAAAACTCTGTTGACACGTGCTATAGCCTGCATAAGGTTATGCCCCTTCATAGGCTTGTCTATATACATGGTGTGCATTGAAGGCACATCAAAGCCTGTAAGCCACATATCCCTGACAATTACGATCTTGAGCTCGTCACTGTTTTTCTTCATCCGCTTGGCTAATATATCCCGCCTTTGCTTGCCGCCGACATGCTCTTGGATCCTTTCTTCATCAGCAGCGCTTCCAGTCATAACAACTTTTATTTTGCCTTTATTTACATCATCACTGTGCCACTCAGGTCTTAATGCCGTAATAGCATCATACAGGTCAACGCATATCCTTCGGCTCATGCACACAATCATTGCCTTGCCATCCATTACTTCCGCCTTGGTTTCATAATGGGCCACTATATCTTCAGCAAGCTTTTTGATACGGTTTGGAGAACCTACGATTGCTTCAATCCTGGACCACTTTGCCTTATTCTTTTCTCTTTCTTCATCTTCTTGCCCCTCAGTAATCTCCTCAAACTCTTCGTCTAGTTCTTCCAATATATCCTCATCGGTTTCCAGCTTTATAATCCTGTTTTCATAATATATTTTTACTGTCGCCTTATCCTCAACAGCTCTCGTCATATCATATATGTCTATATAGTCACCGAATACTGCCGGAGTTGACTTGTCTTCGAATTCTATGGGGGTACCAGTAAAACCAATATAAGAAGCATTGGGCAGGGCATCCCTCATATATTTTGCATAGCCGAACCTCACATCACCGGTTTTGATATTTGTCTTCGCATCCATACCATATTGGCTTCTGTGTGCTTCATCAGCAATGATAATTACATTACGCCTGTCTGTTAATACAGGCATTTCTCCCTCTTCCGGCTTGAACTTCTGAATGGTTGTAAATATTATGCCTCCTGATTCCCTTTCATTCAGCAGATCATAAAGTCCGTTAAGCTCTTTTGAGTTGTCTTTTGCCTGGGCTTTTTTCTGATCCTCTGTCAGCCTCCTTACATGTGCCTGTTTCGGTTCCTGCCGCAATATATCCTTTGATTTTGCAAAGGTTGAGTAGAGCTGGTCATCCAGGTCATTCCTATCCGTAAGGACAATAATAGTAGGATTGTTCAGCTGTTTCACGAGTATTGCGGTATAGAATACCATGGAGAAGCTCTTACCTGAGCCCTGGGTATGCCATATAACTCCTATCTTTCTGTCCCCGGACTCGCTGGTTGCAAGCTTTGTCTTTTCCACTGCCTTTTTTACAGCAAAATACTGGTGATAAGCGGCCAGTATTTTTATTACTGACTTCTTGTCCCCAAGTTTCTTGCCTTTCTCGTCATAATCACTGGTGACTGACTCCTGGAAAAGAATGAAGTTGGAAATAATGTCAAGAATCCTTTCCTTTGACAGCATACCTTTAAACAAGGTTTCGTACTGCGGGATGGTAAGAAGTGCAATATTAATCCCATCTACAGTCCTCCAGTTCATGAACCTCTCAAAATCTGAAGTGATGGTTCCTGCTTTTGCATTTATACCATCGGAAATAATACAGAAGGCATTATAGTTGAAAAGGGGCTCAATATCCTTCTTGTATGTCTGTATCTGATAGTAGGCATTTTCAATACCTACATTCTCATCTGAAGCCGACTTGAGTTCAATAACAATAAGAGGGATGCCGTTAATGAAGAGAATCAAATCCGGCCTTCTGTTTTCTATGCCCTGAATTGTAAATTGATTTACAACCATGAAATCATTCCTGTCCTTATGTTCAAAGTCAATGAGATAAGCCCTCTTTGTCCTTATCAGGTCCTTTTCCTTGAAAGAGACTTCAATGCCTTCAACCAAGAGCCTATGGAAGTACCTATTGTTTTCCACCAAGGACGGATTGTTGAAAGTAATAATCTGCCTGAAAGCATCTTCAAGAGCACTTATTGGAATATCCTTATTTATTCTGAACAAAGCATCCTTAACTCTGTTTTCCAGAATTACTTCCTTGTAGTCCTTACGTTCAGGAGTTTCCCCGTCATAGGCAATATCAGGGCCAAACTTGTATTCATATCCAAGCTCATCCAATATCTCAATTGCAGCTTCTTCAAGCAAATCTTCCGTAAAGTTTTCCAATAAGCTCAAGTTATTTCCCCCCTCTTAATCCCAATTACTTAAACAGCTTCTTTATCACTTTAAAAATATCAAAGGTTGTCCTGTTGTAAACCTGGTTGTATACATGCTTTTCAGGGTCTCT